>ERZ791879.11-NODE-11-length-251918-cov-37.070900_pt1 | contig 251918 bp, 214 predicted proteins | sample MGYA00510162_ERZ791879 | MGnify/ENA primary metagenome ERZ791879 (study PRJEB30046, sample SAMN00792113) | human gut metagenome | study: EMG produced TPA metagenomics assembly of the A metagenome-wide association study of gut microbiota in type 2... | reverse complement strand
TTTGGTAACAAAAAATGCCGTATTTATGCGGTCTGTGGCGTTTCGCAAACGCCTATTATCTTATATGCAAAAGAGAGGTGTCTAAAAAGACACCCCTCTAAAGGTCGTTAAAAACTAAATTTAAAGCTATTTCTTAGCCTTTCACGCTCATATATTCGAACAACCGTTCACTATTTTGAGGCAATAGCAGCCTGTGCTGCTGCAAGACGAGCGATCGGTACACGGAATGGAGAACATGAAACGTAATCCAGACCAATCTTGTGGCAGAACTCAACAGATGAAGGATCTCCACCATGCTCACCACAGATACCAACGTGAAGCTTAGGATTAACCGGCTTACCAAGTTTGATAGCTGTCTCCATTAACTTACCAACACCTGTCTGGTCAAGCTTAGCGAATGGATCGCTCTCGAAGATCTTCTTATCATAGTAAGCATTTAAGAACTTACCTGCATCATCACGGGAGAATCCGAATGTCATCTGTGTTAAATCGTTTGTACCGAAGCAGAAGAAGTCAGCCTCTGTAGCGATCTCATCGGCTGTAAGAGCAGCTCTTGGGATCTCGATCATTGTACCAACCTCGTACTCAAGGTTTACACCGGCAGCAGCGATCTCAGCATCAGCGGTCTCTACTACGATATTCTTAACATACTTAAGCTCCTTAACTTCACATACAAGTGGAATCATGATCTCTGGCTTAACTGTCCAATCTGCATGCTCCTTCTGTACTTCAATCGCTGCACGGATAACAGCCTTTGTCTGCATCTTGGCAATAGAAGGATAAGTAACAGCAAGACGGCATCCTCTGTGTCCCATCATTGGGTTGAACTCATGAAGTGATGCACAGATAGCCTTGATCTCTTCTACTGATTTATTCTTAGCCTTAGCAAGCTTCTCAATGTCAGCGTCCTCTGTAGGAACGAACTCATGAAGAGGTGGATCCAGGAAACGGATGGTTACCGGGCATCCTTCAAGAGCCTCATAGAGAGCCTTGAAGTCAGACTGCTGATATGGAAGAATCTTGTTAAGAGCAACTTCTCTCTCTTCCTCTGTATCAGAACAGATCATCTCACGGAAAGCAGCGATTCTCTCCGGATCGAAGAACATATGCTCTGTACGGCAGAGTCCGATACCTTCTGCACCGAGCTCACGAGCCTTCTTAGCATCAGCCGGGGTATCAGCGTTTGTACGAACCTTAAGAGTTCTGAACTCATCAGCCCAGGCCATAACACGTCCGAACTCACCAGCGATAGAAGCGTCTACGGTTGGAATCAGTCCAGCGTAAATGTTACCAGTTGTACCATCGATAGAGATCTCAGATCCCTCTGTGAATGTCTGTCCAGCGAGTGTGAACTTCTTGTTCTCCTCGTCCATGTTGATGTCGCCACATCCAGATACACAGCAGGTACCCATACCACGGGCAACTACGGCTGCGTGGCTTGTCATACCACCACGTACGGTAAGGATACCCTGAGCAGCCTTCATACCTGTGATATCTTCTGGAGATGTCTCAAGACGTACAAGAACGACCTTCTCTCCTCTTTCAGCCCAGCTTTCAGCATCGTCAGCTGTAAATACGACCTTACCACAAGCAGCTCCTGGAGATGCTCCAAGACCCTTTCCAAGTGGAGTTGCAGCTTTAAGTGCAGCAGCATCGAACTGTGGATGTAATAATGTATCAAGGTTACGAGGATCGATCATAGCAACTGCCTCTTCCGGAGTCTTATGTCCCTCGTCTACTAAATCGCAAGCGATCTTTAATGCAGCCGGAGCTGTTCTCTTACCGTTACGGCACTGAAGCATGTATAACTTCTTGTTCTCAACCGTAAACTCCATATCCTGCATATCATGATAATGGTTCTCAAGAGTCTCACAAACCTTAAGGAACTCAGCATATGCCTCTGGGAACTCCTGCTCCATCTGAGCGATTGGCATTGGAGTACGAACACCGGCAACTACGTCCTCACCCTGTGCATTGATCAGGAACTCACCCATAAGCTTGTTCTCGCCAGTTGCAGGATCACGAGTGAAGGCAACACCTGTACCAGACTGATCATTTAAGTTACCGAATACCATTGGCATTACGTTAACAGCGGTTCCCCAGGAATATGGGATATCGTTGTCTCTTCTATATACGTTAGCACGTGGGTTGTCCCATGAACGGAATACAGCCTCGATTGCAAGCTTTAACTGCTCTACAGGATCGGAAGGGAACTCTGTTCCTAACTGATTCTTGTACTCAGCCTTGAACTGCTCTGCTAATTCCTTTAAGTCTGCTGCTGTAAGGTCAACGTCAAACTTAACACCTCTGTCAGCTTTCATCTTGTCGATGAGCTGCTCGAAGTATTTCTTACCAACTTCCATTACAACGTCAGAGAACATCTGAATGAAACGACGATATGAATCGTATACGAATCTCTCAAACTTTGGATCCGGGTTACCAGCGATCATAGCTGCTACTACATCGTCGTTAAGACCAAGGTTAAGGATCGTATCCATCATACCAGGCATAGAAGCACGTGCTCCGGAACGTACAGATACAAGAAGAGGATTCTTAAGATCACCGAACTTCTTGCCGTTCTCTTTTTCCATCCAAGCTACACCTTCCATAGCCTGAGCCATAATTTCATCATTGATTTTACGTCCATCCTCATAGTACTGAGTACATGCCTCAGTTGTGATGGTGAATCCCTGTGGTACTGGAAGACCAATTTCAGTCATCTCAGCAAGGTTAGCACCCTTACCACCGAGAAGGTTACGCATGGTCATGTTACCTTCTTTGAAGGTGTATACCCACTTGTTTGCCATTTGACAATTCCTCCTAATATTTGTTTATTGTATAAATTCGAAAAACGAATAACATGATCCGTTTTTCATAAAGCTGAGCCGTGAACACAGACTTCACGACTATGCTATATTTATTGTAACACAGAATTCGCATTTCGCAAGCATTTTTTACCATAGTTATGCCCCATGAACCACAGAGCCGGACGCAAACCATCCGTTTTGTAATCCACAGGGCAGACTTTTATTTATGCAATATTAAAATTCAAATTTTTTCTCAAAATAAGCATCCAGCTCATCGATTTTAATTCTTTCCTGCTGCATGGTGTCACGGTCACGTACGGTAACGGCTCCATCCTCTTCGGAATCAAAATCATAGGTAACACAGAATGGTGTACCAATCTCATCCTGACGGCGGTAACGCTTTCCGATCGTTCCTCTGTCATCAAACTCACAATTGTATTTCTTTGCCAGCTGGGCATATACTTTTTCCGCACCCTCATTTAACTTCTTGGATAACGGAAGCACACCGATCTTAACCGGAGCAAGTGCCGGATGGAAATGGAAAACGGTTCTTACGTCCGGCTTTTCCTCTGTTCCGATATTTTCCTCATCGTATGCAGCACATAAAAATGCCAGAACCACACGATCAGCACCAAGTGATGGCTCAATAACGTAAGGAATATACTTTTCTCCCTTGGTATCATCAAAATACGTCATATCCTGACCGGACACATTCTGATGCTGTGTCAGATCGTAATCGGTACGGTCGGCAATCCCCCAGAGTTCCCCCCATCCAAACGGGAATAAGAATTCAATATCCGTCGTTCCCTTAGAATAGAAACACAGTTCCTCTGCAGAATGATCACGCAGACGCATCTCGTCTTCCTTAATTCCCAGAGATAACAGCCAGTCACGGCAGAACGCTCTCCAGTACTGGAACCACTCTAAATCGGTACCCGGCTCACAGAAAAATTCCAGCTCCATCTGCTCAAACTCTCTCGTACGGAATGTGAAGTTACCCGGTGTAATCTCATTACGGAAAGACTTACCAATCTGTCCGATTCCAAACGGAATTTTCTTACGGGAAGTTCTCTGCACATTTTTGAAGTTAACGAAAATACCCTGTGCGGTTTCCGGACGAAGATATACGGTATTTTTTGCATCTTCCGTAACTCCCTGGAATGTCTTAAACATCAGATTAAACTGACGGATGTCTGTAAAATTATGCTTACCGCAGGAAGGACATGGAATGTTATGGCTTTCGATAAAATCTACCATTTTCTCATTGGACCATCCATCTACGGATCCGTCCAACTCGATGTTATTCTCCTGTGCAAAATCTTCGATCAGCTTATCTGCACGGAAACGCTCATGACATTCTTTACAATCCATCAGCGGATCAGAAAAACCTCCCAGATGTCCGGAAGCAACCCAGGTCTGTGGGTTCATCAGGATGGCGCAGTCCACACCAACATTGTATGGGTTTTCCTGTATGAACTTCTTCCACCATGCACGCTTCACATTGTTTTTCAGTTCTACACCAAGATTTCCGTAATCCCATGTATTTGCAAGACCGCCGTAGATTTCAGATCCCGGATATACAAAACCTCTTGCTTTTGCTACCTGCACAATTTTGTCCATCGTCTTTTCCATTATGTAATCCTCACATTCTATTATGTATTTTCTGATCCGCCCAAAGGCTGGATCTGAGTTACTTATAAATTATATAGGTATATACCTGACTGAATTCGCCTGTGGCATCATCGGTACTGGTATCTTCCTCGTCAAACTGAAACTTCACTTCGGATTCCTGCTCCGTAACATCGATCAGATCGTCATCGGATACCGCTCCTGTCGTTTCCTCAATCTGTGTGCCTGCTGCCTCTGTGGCACTTTCCGTTCCCTCTGTTGTTTTTTCCGCTGCAAGAAGGGACGTTCCTTCTTTGATTGCAATGGTCTGTGCATCCACATAACTGGTATTTGTCGTGGATACATAACAGATGGTTCCTTTTACTTTTACATTTGTATTTCCACGGATTACAACCACTTTGTAGCTGGAGTCATCCAGAAATGCGCTGCTCTCACACGCTTTGATCTTTCCGTTTTTTACGGATGCAAACGATCCGTCAAAAGAATACCCTGCGGCCAGTGCTTCTGCAACACTTCCCGTATACAGTTCCATATCATTAAATTTCTGATAATCTTCGGCTGTACGGTACGCAATGGTAAGCGTTGCCTTTTTTTCTCCTGTGTCGAGTTTTTTCAGCGAAACGCTTCCCTTTCCGTTTTTCTCATTATAGGTATCTATTTCATTTTTGACATATTCTTTCAATCCGTCTTTATCATATGTCTTTTCGTCAAAATTTTCCACATCGGTAGACACGATTTTTCCATCTTTCAGTACAAAAACTGTGCTTTCATCCGCTTTGTAAGAAGTGCCGCAACCGGTAAACATTCCTACGCTAAGCAGAAATACCAGCACGATCTGACCGAATTTCTTCATGATTTCACAAATCCTCCTCTATTCACAATCCATGATATTATACACTTTTCATATTCCCATTTCAACCGAAAATCGAAAGGGACTTAAAGTCATGATGCACATAATACGCCATATATTCTTTCATAATCATCTTCAGTTCCCTTAGTACTTCCTCTGAAACGGTAAACGAGTATAATCTGGCGACAGGTGTGGATATGATATACTGCATCGTATATCGCGTGGAATCGGAAATATACATGCCCTGTACTTCCTTCGCACAGGTTCTGCAGAAGATGCCTCCCCTTTTCACCGAAAAGAAACACAGGTCTTCTTTCGCATGACAATGCATACAGGCAAACACCTGCGGTCCTTCTCCATTGATGGTTATGGCTTTTAGTTCAAACACTGCACGCACAAGTTCTTTGGAATACCTGCTGTTTTCCAGTGCACGAAACGACTGGTACAAAAGCTTTAACATTTCCCGCTCATCATTATTTTCCTGACAATAATATTCCGCGAATTCTGCAAAGTAGAACGCAAGCGATGCTGCATCCAGATCCAAAACCAGTTCGCGAAAATAATTCTGAATGTTTGCCTTGGTAACATTATAGGAATTTCTTCCCTCAAACACTTCGAATTCGCCAAAGGCAAAGGGATTTGTCGCTGCCAGCAGCTGGCTCGACGGTCGTCTGGCACCTCTGGCAAACGCTGTGATTTTTCCCCTTTCCTTTGTCAGAATCGTTATTCTTTTGTCATAATCATTGACAGGCATGGCTGTTAAAACCATGCCCATCACTATCACAGACTGACTCATACTTCTGCTGTTCCTTCTGTCCGTGACCTCCGACGCTTTCTGCGACGTCCGTCACTTCATTCCGATAAGTCAGATAATCGGTAACTTTTCCTGTTGTCCAGAATGTTTCCCAGGTTTTCTCCATTGCACCTTACCTCCATTACTAGCGTCTGCAATGGCGGTAATTCTATTCCCGAAAAATATTGGAAACCCATCATCTGATCCTTATCTTTTATTCTTCCTCCCGATACCCGAAATTTTTAATCAGAAAATCACTGTCTCTCCAGTCTTTCTTCACCTTCACCCAAAGTTTTAAATTCACTTTGGCATCCAGCATTTTTTCCATCTCGTAGCGTGCATTGGTTCCGATCTTTTTAAGCATCGACCCCTGCTTTCCGATAATAATTCCCTTGTGGGAATCCCGTTCACACACAATCGTTGCGTCGATATCATACATCTTTCCGCCTTTGCGCGGTTTCATCTGGTCGATGGCAACGGCAATTCCATGCGGTACTTCATCGCTTAACGCATGAAGTGCTTTTTCTCTTATGATCTCCGCACAGATCGCACGCTCCGGCTGATCGGTAATCGTATCCTCGTCATAAAACTGCGGACCATACGGAAGATACTTAAAAATAGAATCAATCACGTCATCCACATTCTGTCCGCGAAGGGCGGAAGTCGGAATAATCTCCGCGAAATCATAAATCTTACGGTAGGTATCGATAAACTCCAGCACCTTATCTTTTTCCACGGTATCAACTTTATTGATCACAAGAATCACAGGTGTCTGGACTTTTTTCAGCTGTTCTACAATGTGCTGTTCACCCGCACCGATAAAATTACTCGGCTCCACCAGCCACAATACGACATCCACCTCGTTCAGTGTCTTTTCTGCAACATTTACCATATATTCACCAAGCTTATTTTTTGCTTTGTGAATTCCCGGCGTGTCAAGAAAAACGATCTGTCCACGCTCCATATCCGTATACACGGTCTGGATCCGGTTTCTGGTTGTCTGCGGCTTATTGGATGTGATTGCAATCTTCTGTCCGATCAGACGGTTCATCAACGTTGATTTTCCTACATTTGGTCTGCCGATAATTGTAACAAACCCTGACTTAAAATTTGCAGCTGTCATTTGTATCTCCTTTATCGTGCTATTCGCACAGTCCCTGAATTGAGGTAAACATACCGCTTTCTTCACGGATTGCATGCTCATTTCCCACTACACACAGACACTGATCGGAAAGGATCGAGGCGATCAGATCCGAAAGACTGCGGATATCTGCCGGTGTCGCTGTCAGTATCTCGTCACGCTCTTTCTGGATTTCCTCATAGGTCAGATGTTCCAGATAAGCAGCCATCGAACGGCTTCCCTTTGCTTCCGGGTTTAACGGTGTATCTAAAGCTCCAAACGTGCCAATGATATATTTTGTCATATCACGCTCATCCGGAGCAAAGGATGCTACATATTCCGGAATTTTCTCATAGACGGCATTGGTCTTTGCCAGATTCGGGTCCCGGTAAGATACAAAATAACTGTCTCCGGTCCTAAGGAAAGAACTCATACATCCATATGCACCGCCCTTTACACGGATATTCATCCACAGATATTCATAGCTTAAAATCATTTTTAAAATCTTTAAGGTTCCGTGATATGCGTATCCATGGCTGATAAAGTTACCGGATCTTGCCACATACTGGATCTGGGAGGCGTCCGTAAATCCCTCATTTTTCTTAGAAAGCACCGGATGGATTGCAGCCTGCGCCGGTGTTCCTTCCGGAAGTTTCTCCAGATACTTCTGCATGATCGGGGAAGCTTTTTCATAAGAGCCTTCTTCTCCGGTAAAGCTGATGAGCATTCTCTTTCTGACAAATACTTTTTCTATCAGCTGCTGCAGTTTTTCGGCTACCGCCTGCGGATTCTCTTTCATCTGTTCATCCAGTCTGCGGATCATCTGATTATATGCAATACCAATTGTCGCATCATTATAAAATGCATAAACAGATTCGTAAGAAAGTGCACGCATTGCGGCTACCGTGTGCCCGCTGCTGCTTAAGTTCACCTGCAGCCTGGATTTCACTTGTGCAATCAGTTCAGCCAGTCGTTTGGTATCGTGCAGATCCGAACTGTTTAAGATTTCCTCTGCCAGTTTCATGGCATGCTCCAGATTGCTCTCAAGCACTTTCATGCGGATCTCAAATTTAACTGCCATCGCATCGTGATTTTTCAGATCCGGATACATGCTGACCCCACTGGTAATTCCGCCGGTATAAATATTGATGGCATTTGCAAGATCGGCATAACTGTAGGATCTGGTATTGACATATCCGAGTACCGCGCGCAGAAGTCCAAGGTACGGAACCTCCTCCTCTGCAATGTCATTGCACTCAAACATCAGAGTAATATAATCGATGCCATTTGCCGGTGCCTCATGCCGGACAACCGGAATTTCTCCCATGTTCTCCTCCTTATTGGAAAACGGCATGGCTTCTTTTTTCATATCCTCTCTGCCAAGCATCGGAATTTTCAACAGATCTTCTTCCTTTGACGGTTCTTCCTGATATTCCCGCAGATGTCTGGTCTGGGCAATCAGCGCCTGCACCTCTTCGTCACTCAATCCGGCCTTGTATGCTGCAAGTTTTTCTGCCAGTGCCTGTTCTTTGGCACGGTTAAGCCCCTTCTCCGGCGCAACTACGACCACAGCACCATGCGCATTGTCCAGCAGATACTTCTGAATCAGATCTTCAAAATATCCGGTTTTGATCTGCTCCCGCAAAAACTGTAATGTATCCAGACATTCCAGATGAATAAACGGCTTGGTATCATCAAACAGCCAGCTTTCCATACACTGCAGTCCATACAAAAGTCCCTTCGGAAACTGTCCGTAATCTGCTTCCCGGAACCGGAATTCCGCACTGTTAATTCCCGCAAGAAGGGAATCCTGATTCAGACCTTCCTTTACCAGCTTCTGTAAGGTTTCCTCGATAATCTGCACAAAACGGGTCTGGTCAGACTCATCGGCATTCTTAGCGACAATGGAGAACATCGGCTGAAGCATGCCATCCTCAAAAGATCCGTAGACATCTTCCCCGATTCCCGCATCAATCAGTGCCTGGCGTACCGGTGCTCCCGGCGCACTGACAAGGACATAATCCAGTACAGAAAATGCCTGATACAATTCACGGTCAAGAACGGTTCCCACCACTTTATTGTAAGAAAGATACGTGTGCTTCTCCTCCGGTTCATCCTCTGTGATCGGATACGTTCTTCGCTCGGATACTACCGCGTCAAATGGCTTTTGCAACTGGATTTGTGAATGTACTTCCACTTCATTTGCATCATAATGGCTTAAATATTCCTCATCCAGCCAGGTGAGCCTCTCTTCTATATCCATATCTCCATACAGATAAATATAGGAGTTGCATGGGTGATAATATTTGTGATAAAACGCAAGATAATTTTCATACGTCAGTTCCGGTATTTTTTCCGGGTTTCCTCCGGAATTTTTGCTGTAGGTATTGTCCGGAAACAGTGCTTCCATAATTGCCGTCTCAAGCACTTCATCCGGGGAGGAATACGCCCCCTTCATTTCATTGTATACAACGCCGTTGATGGTCAGCGGTGCATCTTCTGACTCCAGCTCATAGTGCCAGCCTTCCTGCATAAAAATCTCTTTATACTTTGTAATATTTGGATGGAATACCGCATCCAGATATACCTCCATCAGATTTTTAAAATCCCGCTCATTATAACTTGCTACCGGATACAGTGTTTTTTCCGGATATGTCATTGCATTCAAAAACGTATTGAGTGACCCTTTGGCAAGCTCAATAAAAGGGTCTTTGACCGGAAATTTATCCGATCCGCAAAGCGTGGTATGCTCGATAATATGCGGAACCCCTGTCTCATCTTCCGGGGGTGTCCGAAATCCGATCGAAAACACCTTATTGTCATCTTCATTGGAAATGACACACACGCGTGCTCCGCTTTTTTTGTGTCGCAGAATATATCCCATAGATTCAATATCTGCAATCTTTCTTACTTCTATTATTTCATATGCTGACAATTTCAATTTATCCATATTTCTCATCCTTCCATTTTTATTTCAACGGAATAGTTTTATTCTTTCCGAATCGATACATCCATCTGTGGGAATGGAATTGAAATTCCATTTTCATCCAGTGCATTTTTCATCTGTTCCAGCAAACGCCACCGCACTGGCCAGTAATCTTCTGTTTTTACCCATACGCGAATGCCCATATCTACGGCACTATCCCCCAGATCCGATACAAAAATATCGACCGGTTCATCCTTTATCACTGCGGTTTCTGTCTTTACCACACCCTCAAGCACTGCTTTAACCTTTGACAAATCCGATGCATAGCCAACCCCGACGGTCAGATCAATCCGTCGCATATCCATATGGCTGTAATTGGTAATACTGCTGTTGGACAGACTTCCATTCGGAATCAGGATCAGTTTGTTATCAATGGTAAGCAGCTTGGTGTAAAAAATGGTAATCTCCTTTACAGTTCCTTCTTCCGATGAAGCATTATCCAATATATAATCGCCTACCACAAATGGTTTCAGTAACAAAATCAGAACACCACCGGCAAAATTAGAAAGGCTTCCCTGCAGTGCCAGTCCCATGGTAAGTCCTGCGGACCCCAGCACGGCAATCACAGAGCTTGTCGTCACGCCAAACTGCCCCAGAATAATCATTGCCAGCACAAAATAGAGCGCATATTTCACAAAAGAACTCAGAAAGGAAACCACACCGGCTTCTACTTTTCCGCGCTCTAAGAAACGGCGCACCATTTTCACCAGCATTTTGATCATCCGGCTGCCTACCAGAAGAATAATCACTGCAATCATCAGCTGAACGAGAAACCCCAGCAGAGATGGTGTCAGATCCTGTAAATATTTCCGGATAATTCCCGGATTTTTCGCCACTTCATTTAACACTTCACTCTCGGTGCTAAGCTGTGTCAGTTGGTCTGTTATTAAAATTCCCAATGTATTTCTCCATTTATGTCCTATAATGCCATTCTTTAAATCTCATGGATGAATAATCCACTGCGGAGTTTCGGCTCAAACCAGGTAGATTTCGGCGGCATGAGACGTCCCGCATCCGCCACAGCAAACAACTCCTGAATGGATGTCGGATACATGGCAAATGCAACCTTACAGTCCTCATGGCATCTTCTTTCTAACTCTTTCATGCCGCGTATTCCGCCGACAAAATCAATTCTTTTATCTGTCTTTGGATCACCGATTCCAAGTACCGGTGCCAAAAGTACATTCTGCAATACCGATACGTCCAGTCCTTCTACCGGATCATCCGGAACCGACTCTGGACGCATGGTACAACGATACCATTTATCAGAAAGGAACATGGAAAATTGTCCCTTTTTCACCGGTCGTACATCGTCTTTGTTTCCGATTTCCTGCACATCAAAAAGTTCCTGCATTTTTGATAAAAATGCCTCTTCGGTCATATCTCCTAAATCCCGTACCACACGGTTGTAATCCATGATCATCAGTTCCTCATCCGGGAATAAAACGGAAAGGAAATAATTAAATTCTTCTTTTCCGGTATATCCCGGATGTTCTTCTCTCCGCTTAAATCCGACTTTTACCGCAGAAGCAGCTCTGTGATGTCCGTCTGCAATATAGATTTCCCCAATCTGTGCAAATGCATTCCGGATCGTTTTGATATCTTCCGGATCGGATATTACAAAAACACGGTGGCGAATACCATCTTCCGCAACAAAATCATATAAGGCATCCTGTTTCTTTGTCTTTGCCACAACCTCATTGATCACGGCATTGGCACGGTATGCCAGAAAAATCGGTCCGGTCTGTGCACTGCACGTATCTACGTGACGGATACGATCCTGTTCCTTATCCGCACGGGTATTCTCATGTTTTTTGATGACCTGATTCGCATAATCATCAATGGATGCACATGCCGCAATGCCGGTCTGTGTTCTTCCATCCATCGTCAGTTCATATATGTAATAACATTCTCTGTTATCCCGGATAAATGTGCCGTCTGCGATCCAGTCTTTTAACATCTGTGCCGCTTTGGCATATACTCTGTCATCATAGGTATCGACATCATCCGGAAACTGTGTCTCCGCACGGTCAATTGCCAGAAATGACTTTGGATTTTTTGCCACAACTTCTTTTGCTTCTTCTCTGTTATATACATCATATGGTAATGCAGCCACTGCAGATACTACATCTTCTGCCGGTCTGACACATACAAATGGTTTTATGTCTGCCATATTATCCTCCATAAATTGTGCTGGTTTCTATACCTTTCTAGTATAATGGAAAAAATACGTTTATACAAGAAAAAATATGGCGGTTCTTTCGAACCGCCATACAGCAAAATGCTTATCTTTTCTGTTATTTCACAACGCGTACACGCAATACATCGTCAATTGCCTGCAGTTTTTTCAGCACATCATCGGTAATCTGGGAATCCACATCGATCAGTGCATATGCATAGTCACCCTTTGCCTTATTTGTCATATCTGACACATTGATATCTGCCTCTCCAAGAACGGTCGTATACTGGCCGATCATACCCTTGACATTCTTGTGCAGAATCGCAACACGTCCGGCTGTGGTACATGCTCCCATGTTGCAGTCCGGATAATTGACAGAATGGGTAATATTACCATTCTCCATGTAGTCACGAATCTCACGGACAGCCATAATTGCGCAGTTGTCTTCAGACTCTGCTGTAGATGCTCCAAGATGTGGAGTGACAATACATCCCTTTGCTCCAACAGTTGTAGTATTCGGGAAATCAGAAACATATTTCTTAATCTTTCCTGCAGCCAACGCATCAACCATTGCCTCTTCATCTACCAGCAGATCTCTTGCAAAGTTTAATACAATTGCGGTAGGCTTCATCATTGCGATCGCATTGGCATCAATCATCTTTCTGGTAGAATCCAAAAGAGGTACATGGATCGTAATGTAATCGCACTCTTTGTAAATATCTTCTACATTGCTGATATGCTTTACGCTTCTGGATAAGTTCCATGCAGCATTGACAGAAATATATGGATCATATCCATATACTTCCATACCCATATGGGTTGCGGCATTTGCTACGAGCACACCGATGGCTCCAAGTCCGATGACACCTAATTTCTTTCCGGAAATCTCTGTTCCTGCAAAGTTCTTCTTCTGTTTCTCTGCAGTTTTTGCAATGTTATCATCGTTCTGGTTTGCCAGACACCAGTCAATACCACCGACAATATCGCGGGATGCATATAACATTCCTGCAAAAACAAGTTCTTTTACACCATTGGCATTTGCACCCGGTGTATTAAATACAACGATACCTTTGTCAGCACATTTGTCAAGCGGAATATTGTTGACACCTGCACCGGCACGGGCAACTGCAAGCAGTGAATCCGGAAGATCCAGATCGTGCATTGCCGCACTGCGGACAAGTGCTGCATCAGCGCCTGCCAGATCGTCAACTTTTTTGTAATCATCAGAAAATAAATCCAGACCTACCCCAGCGATAGGATTTAAGCATGTATAATTAAACATTTTATGCATTCTCCTTCTCAAATTTCTTCATGAACTCAACAAGCTTTTCTACGCCCTCTTTTGGCATTGCGTTGTAAATGGATGCACGCATACCGCCAACGGTACGATGTCCTTTCAGGTTTACGAAGCCAGCCTCAGTTGCCTCTTTTACGAATTTCGCATCCATATCCTTGTCTCCGGTTACGAACGGTACATTCATCAGAGAACGGTCTTCTTTTCTGACAGTTCCCTTGAACAGTTTGCTCTCATCCAGGAAATCATAAAGGATCTTTGCTTTTTCAATGTTGCGTCTCTGCATTTCCTCTAAGCCGCCCATCTTTTTCAGCCACTTAAAGACTTTACCGCAGATATAAATGCCGTAGCATGGCGGTGTGTTGTACAGACTGTCTTTGTCTGCCTGTGTCTTCCACTTGAGCATGGTTGGTGTGCCAGGAAGTACATCATCTGTAATCAGGTCTTCCCGTGCAATTACGATTACAACACCTGCCGGTCCGATATTCTTCTGTACGCCACCATAGATTACGCCATACTTTGTCACATCTACAGGCTCAGATAAGAAGCAGGAAGATACATCTGCTACCAGTGTCTTTCCCTTTGTGTTTGGAAGCTTCTTGTATTTGGTTCCGTAAATGGTGTTGTTCTCACAGATATAAACATAATCCAGATCATCCGGAATATCCAGATCGGAACAATCCGGAATATAAGAGAATGTCTGATCTGCAGAGGATGCAAGCTCAATTGCCTCTCCGTACATCTGTGCTTCCTGATACGCCTTCTTTGCCCACTGTCCTGTGACAATGTATCCGGCTTTCTTATTCTTCATCAGGTTCATAGGAACTGCTGCAAACTGCTGAGATGCTCCACCCTGTAAGAACAATACCTTATAATTATCCGGAATGTTCATCAGCTCTCTTAAATCTTTTTCTGCATCCTTGATGATGTCATCGAACACTTTGGATCTGTGGCTCATTTCCATAACGGACATGCCGCATCCTCTGTAATCCAACATTTCATCTGCTGCTTCCTGCAGTACCTCCTCCGGCAATACTGCCGGTCCTGCTGAGAAATTGTATACTCTGCTCATTTCAAACTTCCTCCTATATTTTACTATGCTGTTGCTTATTTATTCTTGCTCTCGAAATCTTTTCCATCGAAACATTCATTGATCGGAGCCCCCGGTGCAACCATCGGCCATACCTTATCATCCGAATCCACAATTGCGTCAATTACAAACGGCGTCTTACTTTCCAATGCTTCCTGAAAAGCTGCGTTAAACTCTTCCTGTGTTGTCACACGCCGGGCAGCTGCGCCCATCGCCTCTGCAATCTTTACGTAGTCCACACCGTCATCTAAAACCGTTGCGGAATAATGCTGTTTATAGAAAAGTGTCTGCCACTGGCGGACCATTCCGAGTACATGGTTATTGACAATCACTTCAATCAACGGAAGCTTTTGTCTGGATGCTGTTGCAAGTTCATTCATATTCATGCGGAAACATCCGTCTCCCGCAATATTGATCACCTGCTTATCCGGATTTGCAGTCTGTGCACCAATTGCAGCGCCAAGACCATACCCCATCGTACCAAGACCTCCGGATGTCAGCAGGGTTCTTGGTTTACTGTATTTAAAATACTGTGCAGCCCACATCTGATGCTGACCGACTTCCGTGACCATAATGGCATCTTTTGCCATCTCATAGATCTTTGCGATCATAAACGGACCACTTAACCCTTCCTTTGGAATGGTCATAGGATACATCTTCTGATAATCCGCAATATGGGAAAGCCACTCGGTATGTTTCTGCTGCTCAAGTTTTTCATTCAGCTTTCCGAGGACGATTGCCACATCCCCGATAATGCTGTGATTTACGATAATATTTTTATTGATTTCTACCGGATCAATATCAATCTGCAGAATCTTTGCCTGTTTTGCAAATTTCTTTGGATTTCCAAGTACACGGTCAGAAAAACGAACACCAATTGCGATCAGAAGATCACATTCACTGACACCGAGATTGGACGTCTTTGTTCCGTGCATTCCAAGCATTCCGGTATAGTTTTCTGATGTTCCATCATATGCACCTTTTCCCATCAGTGTGTCGCAGACCGGTGCATCTGTTTTTTCTACAAATGTCTTTAATACTTCACTGGCTCCGGAAAGGATTGCTCCTCCTCCGACAAATATGTACGGCTTCTTTGCCTTTTCAATCATCTGGATGGCTTTCTTTAAATCATCCTCATTGAATGCCGAACAATCCGGCTGCGGCATTTTTGGCTCTTTCTTTATATACTCTGTTTTGTTGGCAGTCACATCCTTGGTGATATCTACCAGAACCGGGCCCGGACGTCCTTTCCGCGCAATGGAAAAAGCTCTGCGAATCGTATCGGCAAGTTTTGTTACATCTTTTACAATAAAACTGTATTTTGTAATCGGTGTTGTGATGCCAGCAATATCAATTTCCTGAAAACTGTCTTTTCCGAGGAGTGATACCCCAACATTGCAGGTGATTGCCACGATCGGAATGGAATCCATATACGCAGTTGCGATACCGGTCACCAGATTGGTGGCTCCCGGTCCGCTTGTTGCCATACAGACTCCGACTTTTCCTGTACTTCTGGCATATCCGTCTGCTGCATGGGAAGCCCCCTGCTCATGCGATGTAAGTACATGCCGGATTTCCGGATGTTTGTATAATTCATCATAAACGTTCAGGATTGCACCGCCCGGATATCCGAAAACGGTATCTACACCCTGTTCTTTCAGGCATTCTATAATCACCTGTGATCCTGTCAACTGCATTTTCTAACCCTCTATCCTTTATTTCTCTTCTGGCACTTCCAAGACAGCTCCACGGTTTCCGGAAGTAACCAGTGCAGAATATCTCTTAAGATATCCGGTGGTAACCTTCGGCTCTCTCGGCTGCCATTTTGCACGTCGTGCGGCCATCTCTTCATCCGAAACATCTACGTTCAATGTCATCTCCGGGATATTGATCTTTATGATATCGCCCTCTTCTACCAGAGCAATCGGTCCCCCAACTGCTGCTTCCGGAGAAACATGTCCGATGGATGCGCCTCTGGATGCACCGGAAAAACGTCCGTCGGTAATCAGGGCAACGGAACTGCCAAGCCCCATACCGGCAATCGCAGAAGTCGGATTTAACATTTCTCTCATACCAGGTCCACCCTTCGGTCCCTCATAGCGGATGACAACGACATCACCCTCTACAATCTTGCCGCCCTTGATCGCTGCGATAGCATCTTCCTCACACTCAAAGACTCTTGCCGGTCCTTCATGAACCATCATCTCATCGACAACAGCAGAACGCTTAACCACCGAACCATCCGGTGCCAGATTTCCTTTCAGAACAGCCAGACCACCGGTCTTGGAATATGGATGATCAACCGGACGGATGACTTCCGGATTGCGGTTCACTGCGTTTGCAATGTTCTCTCCGATCGTCTTTCCGGTTACGGTCATACAATCGGTATGTAACAGACCGATATCTGCCAGTTCTTTCATCACTGCATATACACCGCCGGCTTCATTGAGATCCTCCATATAAGTAGGACCAGCCGGTGCCAGATGGCAGAGGTTTGGTGTCTTTTCGCTGATCGGGTTTGCAAAGCTGATATCAAAATCAAAACCGATCTCATGCGCGATCGCCGGCAGATGCAGCATGGAGTTTGTGGAACATCCCAGTGCCATATCTACTGTCAGTGCATTTAAGATGGACTCTTTTGTAATAATATCACGCGCGCAGATATTCTTGCGGAACATATCCATAACTGCCATACCTGCATGTTTTGCAAGTTTGATACGTTCCGAGTAAACAGCCGGAATCGTTCCGTTTCCGCGAAGTCCCATACCAAGAGCTTCGGTCAGACAGTTCATAGAGTTTGCTGTATACATGCCGGAGCAGGACCCACAGGTCGGGCAGACTTTATTCTCATATTCAAGCACATCATCCTCTGTCATGGTTCCTGCTGCGTAAGATCCGACTGCCTCAAACATGGAAGAAAGACTTCTCTTCTTTCCCTGCACATGTCCGGCAAGCATCGGTCCGCCGGATACAAATACGGTCGGAAGATTCAGACGGGCAGCTGCCATCAGAAGCCCCGGTACATTCTTATCACAGTTTGGCACCATAACCAGTGCATCAAACTGATGGGCGATAGCCATACACTCCGTGGAATCTGCAATCAGGTCTCTGGTAACCAGAGAATATTTCATGCCGACATGTCCCATGGCAATACCATCACATACCGCGATTGCCGGAAATACAACCGGTACGCCACCTGCTTCCGCAACGCCGAGTTTTACGGCATTTACAATTTTATCAATATTCATATGGCCCGGAACAATTTCATTGTAGGAACTTACAATTCCGACCATTGGTTTTTTTAATTCTTCTGCGGTAAATCCGAGCGCATTGAAAAGACTGCGCGCCGGAGCCTGCTGCATACCGCTCCTTGCGTTATCACTTATCATATTATGTTCTCCTTAAACTCTCTCTGCGATCAGGTCGCCCATCTTTGCTGTGCCAACCTGTTTAATCCCTTCTGTGCTCTCTCCTGCCTGCGGCATGATATCAATGGTACGATATCCTTCTTTTAATACCTGTTTCACGGCATTCTCAATCGCATCAGCCTCTTTATCCAGATCAAACGTATAGCGAAGCATCATGGCTGCACTTAAAATGGTTGCAATCGGGTTGGCAATGCCTTTTCCGGCAATATCCGGTGCAGACCCGCCACTCGGCTCATATAAACCGAATTTGGTATCATTCAAACTTGCGGATGATAACATACCGATGGAACCGGTCACCATGGAAGCCTCATCGGATAAAATATCTCCAAACATATTCTCCGTCAGAATCACGTCAAACTGTTTTGGATCTTTCACAAGCTGCATTGCACAGTTATCGACAAGCATATGCTCATACGTTACTTCCGGATAATCTTTTGCAACTTCTTCTACGATTTTTCTCCAGAGCCGGGAAGAATCCAGAACATTTGCCTTATCCACGGAAGTTACCTTTTTGCGGCGCTTCATTGCAATGTCAAAACCTCGCTTTGCAATTCTGCGGATCTCATTTTCATTGTAGGTAAGTGTATCGGTTGCTGTCGTCACGCCATCTACTTCCTCTGTCTTTCGCGCTCCGAAATACAAACCGCCTGTCAGCTCACGCATAATCATCATATCAAATCCTGTTCCGATGATATCATCACGCAGTGGACATGCAGCCTTTAATTCTTCATATAAATATGCCGGGCGAAGGTTTGCAAACAGATTGAGCGATTTACGCAGCTTTAAAAGTCCTGCCTCCGGACGAAGCTCCGGTGCTAACTTGTACCACGGGGATGTGGAAGTATTTCCTCCGATAGATCCCATCAGTACCGCATCACTTGCTTTTGCTGCCGCAATCGCATCATCGGTCAAAGGAACTCCGGTTGCATCAATCGAGCATCCCCCCATCAGGATATCCGTATAGTGAAATAAATGACCATATTTTTTCCCAATCTGGTCTAATACTTTTTTTGCCTCTGTAACGATCTCCGGTCCAATACCGTCCCCCGAGATCACACCAATTTGACATTCCATTGCTTTTCCTCTTTTCTACTCTGCTGTTTCAAAGTCTATTACCTATTAATATATAGCAACAGGGCCTTCTTTTCAACTAAAAATCCATTTTACTTTTTCATAAATAATATAATCTGAGATTATAATAGATCTTTTTTATTATTCTGAATTGAAAAAGGAATGCAAAAAGGTGCCGCAAATGCGACACCCTCTCTCATGTTCTTTATGATGCAGATTCTGCTTTTTCTACGTCTGCAATTGCAGCTTTCTGCATTGGAATACGACAGTTTTTGTTGTTTCCGAACTCTACGATAACGGTATCATCTACAATATCAATAATTGTTCCATAGAAACCGGATGTAGTAAGAACGGTGTCTCCCACAGCTACTTCGGAAAGCATCAGATCTTTTTTCTTCTGCTCCTTCTTCTGTGGACGAATCATCAGAAAATACATAAATCCGAAGATTACTACCAGCCAGATAATCATACCAAACATGCCCATTCCGCCGGAAGCGGAAGCGCTGCTATTTGCTAAAATTGCGCTCATCAATGTTTCCTCCTATATTCAAATACTAAAACCCATTCTACACAACTTCCGTTCTTTGGGCAAGCCTTTTTGGCTTTTTTAGACATTTTTTATACTTGACTGTCCCATCCGGTACAGTTTTTCTTCTTTGTAGGAAGCAAAATTTCCGGCATCGAGAGCATCCCGGATCTCTTCCATCATGGTATTGTAAAAATACAGGTTATGAAGAACACACAGGCGCATGCCAAGCATTTCCTTTGCTTTTAACAGATGCCGGATATAGGCTCTGCTGTAGTGCCGGCATGCCGGACACTGGCAGCCCTCCTCAATCGGACGCATGTCTTTTTCGTATTTCTGGTTAAACAGATTCAACTTTCCTTCGTTGGTATATACATGTCCGTGGCGTCCGTTTCTGCTCGGATATACACAGTCAAAGAAATCGATTCCGCGCTCTACCCCCTCGAGAATATTGGCAGGTGTTCCCACGCCCATCAGATACGTCGGCTTGTTTTTCGGAAGATACGGAACGGTCTCCTCTATGATCTGATACATCTGTTCATGGGTTTCTCCCACTGCAAGTCCGCCAATTGCATACCCATCCAGATCCAGTTCCGAAATTCTCTTTGCATGATCCGTCCGGATATCCGAAAAAATTGCTCCCTGGTTAATTCCAAACAACAGCTGCTCTTTATTAATCGTATCTTCCAGACTGTTCAGACGCTGCATTTCTTTTTTGCACCGCTCCAGCCAGCGGGTCGTACGCGCAACAGAATCTTCGACATATCTGCGCTCTGCCACACTCGATGGACACTCGTCAAATGCCATGGCAATCGTCGATCCGAGGTTTGACTGGATCTGCATGCTCTCTTCCGGTCCCATAAAAATCTTTGCGCCATCTACATGGGAATGGAAATATACGCCCTCCTCCTTAATTTTTCGGAGTCCTGCCAGGGAAAACACCTGAAATCCGCCGGAATCTGTCAGAATCGGACGATCCCAGACCATAAACTTATGCAGTCCGCCCATTTCTTTGATCAGCTTGTCTCCTGGACGCACATGCAGATGATAGGTATTGGACAGTTCCACCTGACATTTGATCTCTTTGAGATCCATTGTTGAAACAGCACCCTTGATTGCGGCCACTGTTCCCACGTTCATAAACACCGGCGTCTGGATATCTCCGTGCACCGTATGAAACACCGCACGTTTCGCACTGCCTTCCTGTTTTAACAACTCATATGTAGCCATTTTCTGTTATTCCTCTTTCTTTTTATTTACTTTCGAATTCTGCGGATCAAAATACCGTTGGACAAAAGTGTGGAATCTATGTAATGTCGTTCAAGCAGAATTTCTCCCTGCGGCACTACCTCGACATCTTCCTCACAGCAGTTAATCAGCACTTCCACATAACAATCCGGAAAATCCACTTTCTGAAACTGGATCACACGCCTGTACGCTGCATAATCATTCGGAAAATGAAAATTACGGCTTTTTAAGAGCGGTTCCTGCCGGCGCAGATGAATCAGTGTAGATATGATCCTGCTGCGCTCTGCATACTTTCCGGCCTCAATATCCGACCACGGCATACATCTGCGGCAGTCCGGATCATAGCTTCCTTCCATGGCAATTTCTGTTCCGTAGTAAATGCACGGACTTCCCGGCATTGCAAAAAGCACAGCAATCTGTGCAAAATATTCATCCAGATTCTTCACATCCGAGCGAAGCCGCTTGGTATCATGCGAATCGAGCAGATTAAACAGCACATCATTGGTCTGCTGCATATAGCTTGTATAGCAGCGGTTGATTGTATACTCAAAGTCTTCATTCGTCAGGCTCTTATCAATCCAGAAATCCTTGATACTTTGTCCAAGCGGATAATTCATTACCGCATCAAACTCATCTCCGCGCAGCCACGGAAGCGCGTTGTGCCAGATTTCTCCGAGAATATAGATATCCGGGTTGATCTCCTTGACCCGCGCATGCAGTTCTTTGCAGAACCTGTGGGAAACTTCATTTGCCACATCCAGACGGATTCCATCGATTCCGTAATTTTCCACCCAGTTGGCACAAATATCTACAAAATATTTGCGTACTTTCGGATTGTTTGTATTGATCTTTGGCATGGAATCAAAAAAGGCAAATGTATAATACTGTTTCTTCTTTGCCGCCTGCCCGTTTTTATCAAACGGCCATTCATTGATCATAAACCAGTCATAATATTCCGACTCCGGTCCCTTTGCAAGCACATCCTGCCACGGTGCGAAATAATATCCGGAATGATTGAACACACCGTCAAGCATTACGCGGATGCCCCGCTTATGCGCTTCCTTCACAAGGTGTTTAAAGGTTTCCTCATCGCCAAAACGCGGATCAATCTTCGTATAATCCGTGGTATCATATTTGTGATTTGACGGAGCTTCGTTGATCGGTGTCAGATACAGACCGTTGATTCCCAGATTCTGCAGATAATCCAGCTTGTCTGTAATCCCCGCCAGATCTCCTCCGAAACATTCCTCATTGGTCACGCTTCCATGCTCTCTCCACAAAACCACATTCTCAGGATCATTGGAAGGATCTCCGTTGCAGAAACGATCCGGGAAAATCTGATACCATACGGTATCATTGACCCATGCCGGGGTACGCGGTACATCACAGGGATTCATCCACGGGAAAACAAAGCACTGACGGCTTCTGCCCTCCAGATGCATCTGTTCGCTGCTGACAAACCCGTCTTCAAAATAAAACCAGCTTTCCTCCTCTGTCTGAAGTTCAAAATAATACTTCAGACGCTTGTACTCCGGACGCACGGTTGTGGTCCACCAGATCTGATTTTTTAACCGCTTTTTATATATGATCGGCTCCTTTTTTCCATCCCAGTGCTCCCCACCGCCTAATATTCCCGCGGCAAACGGATCTCCGAGTATAATGGATACCGATTTTACATCGTAGCCCGTTTTTATATTGATAATCAGCTCATCCTCATTCAGCGGATAACAGTAATTGTCACTCGCCTGATGATATACTGCGTTAAATTCCATATGTTCCCCCTCTTTTTTATGTCTATTTCCTTTAAATATTACCATATCTCTCTTGACTATTCAATGCGATGTTTTTTATAATATCTCTTAGAATATTAACGTTTTTAAGGAGGCATTTATGGCAGGCTCATCATTTGGCAATTTATTTCGTATCACCACATGGGGGGAATCCCACGGCAAAGGCATCGGTGTTGTTGTGGATGGCTGTCCTGCCGGACTCAGCCTCTGTGAAGAAGATATCCAGAAATTTTTAGACCGGCGTAAACCCGGCCAGTCCAAATTTACCACACAGCGCAGGGAAAGTGACACGGTAGAAATCTTATCCGGTGTCTTTGAGGGAAAAACAACCGGTACCCCGATTTCCATGATGGTCTGGAACAAGGACCAGCACTCTGCCGATTACAGTGAAATTGCCTCCTACTACCGACCGGGACATGCTGATTTCTGTTTTGACGAAAAATACGGATTTCGTGATTACCGCGGCGGCGGACGCTCCTCGGGGCGCGAAACGATCGGACGCGTTGCCGGCGGTGCAATTGCGATCAAAATTTTAGAGCAGATGAACATCTCCATACTTGCCTACAGTCAGGCAATCGGTCCGGTGTCCATTGATCCTGCCCGGTTTGATCCCGCAGAAATTTCAAAAAACAAGCTGTATATGCCGGATGCAACAGCCGCAGCAAAAGCCAGCGCATATCTCGAAAAATGTTTACAGGAACAAAACTCCAGCGGTGGCATCATCGAATGTCAGATTTTGGGGCTTCCCGTCGGACTCGGTGATCCCGTTTTTGAAAAACTCGATGCGAATCTGGCAAAAGCAATCCTCTCGATCGGTGCCGTAAAGGGCTTTGAAATCGGAGCCGGATTTGGTGCAGCTACCGCTACCGGACTAACCAACAACGATGCATTTTGCATGGAGAATGGACACATCTCCAAGAGAACCAATTATTCCGGTGGCACGCTCGGTGGCATGAGTGATGGCTCTCTGTTATTTTTCCGCGCAGCTGTCAAACCGACACCGTCCATTGCAGCAACACAGCAGACCGTCAACAAAGACGGAAAAGAAATTGAGATCAGTATCAAAGGACGACACGATCCGATTATCGTTCCGCGTGCAGTAGTCGTTGTTGAGGCAATGACAGCTATCACAATTTTAGATGCGCTCCTTTCCAACATGACCGCAAGGCTTGACCGGATTATTGATTTTTACAGACAATAACGTTTAATCACAATAAAAATTGGCAGTGAGGCTACGATGCAACAGCTTCACTGCCAATTTTTTCTTGTTTATTTTTCGTAAAGAAATTCTTCCGGCAATGTAACGTTAAAATCTTTTGCCAGATCCCGGAAATTGTCCGGAGTGATCGTCTGAAGCTTATCCGGTCTCATGGATAACATCTTCACAAGAATTTCTGCCGATTTCTCAGCGGTGTGCATCAGACCGAATGTCAGATCAAAATCTTCGCCTGCTGCGAACATTCCGTGATGTGCCCAAATGGCCAGATCATACTTTTTCATCAGTTCACTTGTTGCAACCGCGATCTCTCTTCCTCCCGGAACCATCCACGGAACAACACCGACACCGTCCGGAAAAACAACCGGACACTCCGTTGCCATCTCCCACAGTTCTCTCGTAAACACTTTATCTTCGAGTGGAAGTACAAATGTGAGTGCGATAATATTGGTGGTATGTGCATGATAGACCACGCGGTAATTTGGATTTTGAAGTTTTTTTACTTCGAGATTCATCAAATGACTCGGAAGCTCGGAAGTCGGTCTGCCTCCATTGACCAGCCCCCAGACAATACGGTAATTTTCACCTTTTTCGTCCAGTTCAATCATGCAGATGGAATCTTCCGGCTTAATGATCACATTGCGGAAATACTTACCGCTTCCCGTAACCAGAAAAAACTCGCCGGCAAGATTCGGTACACTTGTGCCAATTGGCTGCCATTCCTTCGCCTTAAAATTCTCTTTTATCAATTCTACTTCTTCCGGTTTTACACGATAAGAAAGGTTTCCACCATTTCTCTCATGCCATCCCTGCTCCCATCCGTCATTCGCCATGCGGATAAATTCCTGTACAAATTCTGCATCTAAAAAATTCATAATTATAATTCCTCTTTTCTATTCTTTTTTAATTTCTCTTTTCCAATACTTCGTTCTCATACTTTTCGATTTCATCATAGAAATGAAGATCATCAACGACGCCCTCACGTCTTAAGTACTCATCCCATATCTCACCGATCGGCAACATCTTCACCGCCTCATTCATAACCATAAGTTTGCTCATCTGATTCGTATCCTGAAGCGCTTTGAGCATTGCATTCGGTGTACATAAAGCTATAAGAAGGGCTTTCTGCCAGCTTCGAAATCCTGTTGCAAGTGCCGAAACACGGTTGATACTTGCATCAAAATAGTCCAAAGCCATATAGACACGGTCAAGCGCATTATCTCTTACAATTTCTTTTGCCATCTCCTTCGTCTCATCATCAAGAATCAGCACATGATCGGAATCCCAGCGCACACCTCTTGTGATATGCAATGCAAATTCCGGATAAAAGCAGAGCATTGCCGGAATCTTGTCAGATACATACTCCAGTGGATGATAATGTCCGTTGTCCATAAGTGGCATACAGCCGTCATGTAAAGCAGCAAAACTAAGTGTAAACTCAGCCGATCCGACTGTGTAAGACTCCACACCTATACCGAAAACTTTTGACTCCACACAAGGCTTTACGAGGTTATGATCGTATGGCTCCGATAAGATCTGCTCGATGGAATCCTTGTATCGCATACGAGGTCCCATACGGTCTGCCGGAACATCTTTAAATCCATCACCGGTCCAGATGTTCATAACGCAAGGCATTCCGGTCTCTTTTGCAAAATATTCCGAGATGCGGATGCATGCCTTTCCGTGATTGATCCAGAAACGTCTTGTCTCCTCGTCCGGACTCGAAAGTGTCTGACCGTCCTTTACTTTCTCGTGTGAGAAAAAGGTCGGATTAAAATCGATACCCATATGATGCTTCTTGGCAAATTCTACCCATTTAGCAAAATGCTTTGGTTCAAGCGCATCTCTGTCTGCAAATTCCCCCGGTGCAAAGATTGCATAAGATGCATGTATGTTTAATTTTGCGGTTCCCGGCATCAGTCTCATCGCTTCTTCCATATCTGCCATCAACTGTTCCGGCGTTCTAGCACGGCCCATATAATTACCGGTCGTTTGAATGCCTCCAGTAAGTCCTCCGTCATTGTCAAAACCGATCACATCATCCAGCTGCCAGCAGTGAAGCGATACCGGAACTTTCTTTAATGTCTCGATCGCCTTGTCGGTATCCACACCGAGTGCTGCATATTTTTCTCTTGCTGCTTCGTAATTTGTCATGTCTCTTCTCCTTTACTTTTCGTATTTATGAATTGGGAAGGAAGCATAAACACATTGTCTTGCCTCCTTTAAGTTTTCTAATTCTCCCGCTGCGATCATCTGCGCACAGAGATTACCGATCGCAGTCGCTTCCGTCGGTCCTGCATAGATTGTCTTCTTCGTGAAAAATGCGGTCAGTTTGTTCAGATAATCCGCATTGGCACCGCCACCAACGATCTGAATACAGTCGTATGTTTTTCCGGTCAGTTTCTCAATCTCCTTTGCTGTATCGGCATAGCATTTTGCGAGACTGTTGTAGATCACACAGGCAACTTCCGCAATGCCCTGTGGCACCTGCTGTCCACTCTCTTTACAGGCTTTCTGCACCTCGCTCGTCATATGCTCCGGCGCAAGAAATCTCGGATCGTTGGCATCAACGAAAGAAGGAATCGTCTGCTTTGACGCAAGTTCGCTGATCTCTCCAAAACCAAGTTCCGGGGCTATCTCCTTTCGCACCGACTGGATCATCCAGAGTCCCATAATATTCTTAAGATAGCGGAAGCGATAATCGTATCCGCCCTCATTCGTCATGTTATGCTTTCTGCTTTGCTCATCACAGGCAGCTTCTTTCAATTCGGTTCCCATCAATGACCATGTTCCGGAACTGATATAAAGTGGCTGTTCCTCTTTGGATGGAACTGCCATCACTGCAGAAGCTGTATCATGCGTTGCCGGCAAGACTACTTTGCATTCAAAACCTACCTGTTTCTGAATAGAATCCGCCAAGTTTCCGACAATGCTTCCCGCCATCATAATTGTCTGAAAGAGGGTTCTCGGATATCCCAGCCGATCAATCAATGCCCAGTTCCAGTCATTGGCTTTCGGATCAACCAGCTGTGTTGTTGTCGCGTTCGTATATTCCTGTAACTTATTTCCCGTCAAAAGAAAGTTAAAATAATCCGGAATCATAAGCATACTTTGTGCCCTATCCAGGCTTTCCGGATTCTGCTGCTTAAGCGCCATTAGCTGATAGATCGTATTAAACTTCTGCTTTTGAATACCCGTAATTTCATACAAATCATTTTCCGAAATAATCTCATATACCTGCTTGTCCATCCCATCCGTTCTCGCATCACGATATGCCACGGCATCACCAATTCTTTGTCCCTGATCATCCAACAATACAAAATCTACAGCCCAGGTATCGATTCCCATACTATACGGAATCTTTCCTATATCCGCACATTTCTTCATTCCGGTTTGAATTTCCCCAAAAAGCTGATCCACATTCCACACTTTATGTCCGTTATGTTCCTGCATTCCGTTTGGAAATCGATAGATCTCCTCTAAGACAATTCGCCCGTCTTTCTTATGCGCAAGAATATGGCGTCCACTCGACGCTCCGATATCAATCGCCAGATAATATCTGTTTTCCATTGTCTGCCCCCTTTTTCTCTTATCTGATACACCAAAAAGATAACAAAAATAAGGACAGCTTTTTAGCCTCTGATTAGACTAAAAAACTGTCCTTATTTTCTGAATAGCCTTTATTATCTTCTCATATGTTTTTCTTTCTTTTCTTCATACATGCGCTTGTCCGCCGATTCGATCAACTGATTTAAATCATCAATCTCGTCAGATGCATGTACGGAACATCCGATACTGGCAGACAATTGGTAGATTCTCTTCTCATTTTGATTTTCTTTTTCCATTGTATTTTTTATCTTACTTACGATCATCTGCATCCGCTTGGCATTCGTACAACTCCCAAACACCACAAATTCATCACCTCCATAACGCATTACCAGACAATCCTTCGGAACTGATGCCTTTATCACATCTGCCATCTCGCGTATGAAAGCATCGCCGACCTTATGCCCTAACCCATCATTGACACTCTTTAGACCGTCAATATCCAAAAAAATCATAAATGCCCGCCGATGTTGTCCTTTAATCCGTTCAACAACCGCATTTGCGGAATAAAAAAAGCCACTCCGATTGAACACCTGTGTCAGCATGTCATACTTCCACATACGGTTGATCTTCTCATTCATCTGATTGATCCATTTCCATTTGCGAATATTTTCGAGTGCCATACCGATATTAACCGTCCATAAATATGCAAGCTCACTTTTTAACGCAAAGACACTTCCATCCGAGACACAATATCCATAACATATTTTTTGATAATAAATTGGTGTCACTATGTAGAATGTTTTCTGTAATTTATTTCTCATTTCATAAGGCAAAATTTCCTTTGACGGAAATTTTCCATAGGAGTCAAACTTTCTATCATGATAGGCAAGCGGTATATGAACCTTTTGGGTATAGTGCTCACAAATCGCTTGTTCTCTGATATTAGTTTTTATGTCATCATACGCAAACAACTTTTTTTCATCACACAGGCAAAGATAAAACTCTTTCATATCTGATCGGATAACATATTTTTTTAACCGCGAACACAATTCTTCCACACTCTCAAGCCCGGTCAGATCGAGTTCCATACTTTTTAACGCATCTAGTGCCTCCTCATAGCTTAAGCATTGGTTCTGATATTCCACTCGAAGATCCCGGATCGACTTTGGTGTCTGGCAGTTACATCCGCAGCTTTCCCGATACAGAATCTGGGTTTCCAATTTCACAGATGTATGACTTTGTGCATCAAAAAGCAGATCGACCGCCTTTTCCCCGAGCATTTCCTGTCTGCGATCAACGGTCGTCAAAGACGGAATATAAAATGCGGACAGCTCATCATTGTCAAAACCGGTTACTACGATATCTTTTGGGATTTCATAACCATACTGCTGCAAGCGCTCCATTCCGCCGATCGCCATCGCATCATTTGCAAATACAATTGCCTGCGGCGTCTGGTTTTTCATAAAATATTCGATGGCTTTTCTTCCGCTTTCACGATTATAATTTCCGCAGTAAACCTGACAATCACAAACAGGAATGCCATGCTCTTCCATAGCATCCCTATATGCCCGATAACGTTCCATTCCTTCTTTGCCCTGCAGAATACCGCACACATAATTGATTTTTGTCAGATGATGTTTCTTTATCAGATGTTCTACAATACGTTTCTGGCTATTGTAATCCGATATTCCGACATTATGCATTCCATCAATATATTCATCAACACTTACCGCTGGAATCCTGCTCTCTTTTATCCGGTTCATCAACGAGTTGGAAGCCGGTTCATATTGTATTGAATTTTTCATAACGATCACACCATCGTAGGTAGTAAGATCCGGAAGTTCCATAATTTGAAATGCTCCGACTTTGTTTTCTTCCGACTCATCATAGTTCACAAAGCATGTAAAAATAAATACATCCGTATCGAATTCCGCAGCACGTCTTAATACACCGTCGATCACACGATTCTGATTATCAAAACTGATTGCACCTGCAAGAAACGCAATTTTTTTTCTCATGTTTCCCATCTTTCCCTGAATCTGATCCTAAATTTTCTGAAAACGATTCATTTCTTCCATAAGATGTTTTGAAGAGTCAACGTTTTCCGTTGCTTGTTGTCGAATGTTCGTGATAGAATTTGCAAGATCAGACACATTTTCTGTTGCACTGCTAATTCCCTGTGCATTTTCTTCCACAACCGTTGATATGTTGGTGATTCCATTATTCATCTCAGCCATAACCTTATGTAATGCCGAAATATTATCGTTAAAAACAGCCATAACAGAATCCATATGCTCTGCCTTCTCATAATACGTATCTGTAGCACCTTCAAATCCAACGTAATCACTCATAATCCGATTTTGTACAAAGTACATAAGATTTTGTGCATTCTCCATAAGTTGATTTACTGCCGATATCACTTCTACACTAATACTCTGAATATCATTTGCAGTATTTTTACTGTTTTCAGCCAATTGTCGAATTTCTTCAGCCACAACAGCAAAACCTTTCCCTACTTCTCCGGCACGCGCAGCTTCAATAGATGCATTTAAAGCCAGAAGATTTGTCTGACTTGCAATATCAAGAATATCATTGGTTAAATTATTTATATTTGTAATCTGCCTGCTCGCCTCTATCGAAGAAAATAAAGCATTCTGTTTTTCATTAATAAGATTTGAAATTTCATTTTTCTTCTTTTCAGTTTCTTCTTTTACGCCAATTGCCAAAGCTTTAATATCGGAAGAAATGGAAACACATTCCTTCGTCTGATCACCTACATTATTAACAAACTCCAATATCTCATGTGTATTCTTCATAAGCCCTTCAATTGAAGATGCTATTTCTTCCATACTTGCCGTAATTTCTTCCATCGTCGTAGCAATATAATTTACATTTTCGCTGGAACTGTTCACTTCTGTATTCATCACCCCAAGAGAATTCTGCATTGACTCCGATTGGTGGTGAACTTTACGAATAACCATCTGTAATTGAATAATAAAATTATTAATACCTTCTGACAATTGACCGATTTCATCATGTGAACGGACTGTAATGCGTTTTGTAAGATCTCCTTTTTTCTTGTTAATATCATCAATAATATGATCTAACTGACAACTGGCTGCACTTGCCGGTTTGCTTACTGTTCTCCTCATAATCAAAAGAACCACTACCGACACCATTATAAATATAACAAATAATATTTTCGTCACTTGAATATTCATATCAACTGCCTGATTATACAACTTTGACTGTTCAGAAATTCCACCTTCCAGATTTTCCGTGAGATTCGTTTCTGTTTTCTCTCCCATATCTCTAACAAGATTTTGGAAATCGGATCCAAGTGCTATACTTGCCTGCGCAAAATCCCCCGTATCTACATATTCCTGTATTGTTGAAAATTGCAAGAGCACTTTATCAAGGAATTCTTCATATTTCTTAATTGCATCTTTTAACTTTGTATTGTTATTATCTTTTAGATACACATCTATCTTCTTCTCGCTCTCAGTAATAGTTGACACTTCCTCTGCCAATGAACCTTCAAGCTGTTGACGAAGTTCTGCATTATCATACAAACTAATAATATTAAGGTATTTCTGACCTCGTTCCATACTTTTTTGAATCGTAAATATTTCTGTCTGAATTGGAATATACTGCTCCGTGATTTCTAATCCAGACCGTTTTACACGATTTTGTGATCTTACAGAAGTTATCGTATTTAGTCCAAATATAACAACAAACAGAACCATCATTAAAAGCACTTTGCTCCCAATTTTTTTCATAAATAGTTCCTCCTATTTAATTTTCTCCAAAATATTTACGCAAGAAATAGGCCGGTGCACAGCTCCATGCATGACAATAACTATTGACAATAGTTCCGCCGTACGGGGATTCATCCGGATTCTTCGGATTATACAGCTCCCAGAATGTATCTGCACCAAGCCGCGCCATACCACCCCAATACTCTGTCAAAACAGCAAGTGCTTCCTCATCCGCGTTGCATTTTAACAATGCTTCAATATAGTAGTGATACATATACGGAGTCACCATCTCAAGAGCCTCCCTATCTGCTGCAACATTATGTAAAATCCGAAGACCTTCTTCGGAATCGACTACACCGCCAAGAATCAGCCAGACCTGACTTGCATAAGAAATCTGTCTATTTTCTCCGCTGACAAAAAGTCCTTTCTTTTCATCGTAAAAATATGCTTTTGCTGCCTTTCGATAGACTTCATAAGTTCCTTTTAAGCATTCTGCATCACGATTTTCTCTTAATTCCTGTGCAATTGCAATCGCACTCTGCATCGCATACAGTAAAACCCCCTGTGCTCCCGCCTGCTTATTTAATTCTAGCGACCAGTCAAGAAAACACCATCCTAACACATCACGGTCTCTTACAATGCCGTTATCCACTCGTTTCTGCGCCAACGAAATCTGTGTTCTTGCAGTCTCCCACAAGTCACGAAGCGCCTCCTTGTCTTTTGTCTGCTTATAATAATCCCACAAAGCAACAACATACAGAAGTGAATAATCAAACATACTCGTATCATCCACTTCCGGCTCCGGATCTAAGAATACACAGGCTCCAACCTGACCGTTTTCCATCGGTAAGGCCCCAAACAGATACAGACATCCTTTTACCATATCATTCATCTGATAAGTCTCGTAATTGGCAAGTGCCTGCAGACGAAGATCTCCCATCCAGAGTCTCTGGTCACGTTTTGGTCCATCCTCAAATACCTTCTGCATACAATCATGCAGCGTATTACAGGCAATGCGATCAAGCTGTTCCAATTCCTTATTCTCGCTATGATATGCGGATAAACGGCTATCATCTGCTGAAGACAACGCAACCGCTTTTGCCTCTTCAATAATCAGGTCAAATTTAGAGCTGACATCAAGCACTTCGATTTTCACGTAACGAAACGAATATCTTCTGGGCAGAAAATATTCTCCCGGGACAAGATCAATATGCACCTGTTCCTGCTGCACCCATGCCGAACAGATCCAGCCCTGATAATCTTCCACCCGTTCCTCGAATTCCTTTTTATTTTCTGCAAACGAGAAACGAAGCCATACCGGAGCATCCGGATGTGAACGAACATACCCCAACTTTAATTTTATGTGCCCCACAAGATGTCGACCAAAATCAATTTCAACTGAATCTCCCTTTTTAAGAGGCTTTAAAAAAGCTGCTATATCCAGAGGTTCAACCACCGTTTCTTTTACTTCCGGTAACAGCTGCAACGCTTTATCCAACAATTTTAAATTTTTCACCATAACTTTTTTCTCTCACTCTTACCACTTCAAGTACTCTTTTCCACAGAACGGGTCTACTGGATTCTTACCAGTAAATGCACTTCTTCCCATGATTTTTTCCACAACGCTTTCTATCACATACTCACTGTTAGAATATCCGTTGATATAGGTTTTGATCATCGGCACATCTATCAGATGATACGGATTTGCGAGGCTGATGAACATCACCGGACGTTCCGCAACAAACCACGGAACATTGTTTCCGTTTCCCCAGAATGTGTACCAGGAAAGACGATTGGTCACTTTATTGGAAGCATTCTCAACATTTCCTATATAGATAACGAGATCATAACTTTTCTTAAACGTCCCGACATCAAATTTTGCAGTCTCGAAATTCTCCGGTTCATATATCGTTACATCAAAGCCTTCTTTTACCAGTTTGCTTCGAAAACTCTCCAACACTCTCTCATTTGAAGGGAAATCTCCCATAATCTCAAGCAGTACTTTCTTCGTTTTCCGCGGACTCAGCGGCAAGATCTTCTGTGTATCCTTAACCAGCGTAACCGCAGCATTGGCACTTTCTTTCGCCCATGTGACATGTTCGTCCGAACGCATCACACGAAGTGCTTCTTCCGTCGGCACAATCTCACTCTTTGCTTTCTTATAAAGACCCAGCGCAGCCTTAGTTGCAAGAATTCTTGTGATTGCCTCGTCCAAACGCTGCTCCGACAGAATTCCCTGCCTATATCCGTTTAACATATACCGATAATCTTCGTCCAGATCTTTATTAAAGAGGAACATATCACATCCGGCTTCAATTGCATAAGGCACCGCCTTCTCTCTTTCCATTGCACAGCTAAAACCAACCATGCAGGTAGAATCGGTAACAATCAATCCGTTAAATCCAAGCTTTTTACGAAGCAAGCCTTTTAACAGTTCCGGAGAAAGTGTTGCAGGAACTAACTTGTCCGGAAAATCCGGATTATAAGCTTTCTGGTATGCCGGCTGTGCAATATGACCGACCATCACCGTCTGCGCTCCCGCCTGAATCAGTCCGCTGTAAATCTTTCCGTAGGTTGCATCCCACTCCTCACAGGAGAGACTGTTCACACTGGTAAGAATATGCTGATCCACCTCATCGCAGCCATCTCCCGGAAAATGTTTAATTGCAACAAGTACATTTTCTTCTTTTGCAGCCTTTATATAATTAACACCACATGCTAAGACCCGATCCGGATCGTCACCATATGTACGCACATTAGTAATCGGATTTCTCCAGTTTCTATCAATATCAACCACTGGTGCAAACGCCCAGTTACATCCCACCGCTGCCCCCTCGCTGCAACTTACTTTTCCTAAACGATAGGCGTCCTCGGTATCTCCGGTTGCAGCTATCTGCATCTGTTTTCCGTACTGTGTTCCATCCGTTGCAATTCCACATCCACCATCCTCAAGATTAGCTCCGACCAAAAGTGGAATTTTACTATGTTCCTGAAGATAACGATGTGTTCTCTGCATCTCCTTAGCCTCACCGCACCGATACATGATTCCACCGATATGGTGTGAAAGCATAACATGTTCCAGATAATCTGCATCTCCTGAATATCCGATCGGTACAAATAACTGACCGATTTTTTCTTCTAACGTCATTGCTTTTTTTGTATTTTCAACCCACTCGATATCCTCTTTCACAAGAAAGAAGGGTGCCTTTGTCAAATTGATCATATTTCTGTCCTCCATTTGTTAAGCATCAGTTATTTAAGGTTGCATTCAGCAAAGACTGACGCTACATGTCAGGTTTTTTGTAAAAACTTGACGCAACTTATTTGCGTTTTCCGGTAAACACACGAATCAATAAATGTTCGTTACTCAGATAAATTAGGAACACTACAAGCAATAAAGCATTAATGATTGCCTGCATGGATGCATTTACTTCATTTGAGAATACCGCAAATGTGGAATTCAACATTGACATACATAAAGCTGCAAGTAAAAATCCAATCTTTTCATTGGTAAATCTGCTGATATAAGATCCAATAAACATTGGAAGAAATGCAGTAAACATAATACTGATAGATCCAAAGTTAAGCTGACCTCCATTGATGGTTGTATTTCTGGAAGCGTTTAAAAAGCCAACAATTCCCATCAGGCCACCGCAGATCACATAACAGGCAATTGCATTTGGAATTTCTTTAATTCCGGTATTAACTGCAACCTTCTGACCATTCTTAAGTGCGTTATAATCGTATCCGAATTTTGTATAATCAAAGAGTCCAATAATAATTACCAGTACCGCCACAATAATAATTGCTGCATAAAGCCAGTTTCCTGTAAAAGCAGTCATGGATGAATTCTGTACCTCTTTCATAACGTAACGACCTTCTGTAATTGTAAAAAGAATTCCTTCATAAATCAGTGTTACACCAAGAGACGTAATAATTGGTGGCAAATGTAAAACCACATACAAAACACCGGAAATCAGTCCAAGCAGCATACCAAATAAAATAGTAAGCATCAGCATTATCGGTGCACTGCCCTGACCTCCACCTAAAAACGAATATGTAATCTTTGCACCAATCACAGAGGAAAGCAATGCCATTGATCCCAAAGAAAAATCAAAACGTCCACTGTTAAGATTGATGGACAAAGCGATAGTTGTGATCATAACAATTGCAATATAGACAACAAAATTGTCAAAGCTTGTCATATTCATGATCATTGTTTTTCCTTTTGCCATACAAATACCCTGTAACAAAATAGCCACCAGTACCGGTATGGCAAGTGCTCCTGCTAAATTTTTTATACAAAGTCTGTTTTTACTTTTCATGTTATCTTCTCCTTTCTTTTTACAGGATAATTTTTCATACCCTCTCCCAATAGATGAAAGTAATAAATTCATCTATTGGGAGAGGGTGCGGCTTCTTTAAGAAGCCGCGACCAAATAATAAAAAACAAGTTAATTAGATGCAACCACCTCATTGATAGTATCAAAAGTAACTGTATCACCAATAATTTGATCCAATGTATCCCTACTGTAAATCGGGTTATCACCATTATCATTCTTGTAAAATTTATCAAATGTCTCACTATCTGTTGCTACCTGATAATTTTGGCTGAGTGACACAGCATTTCCCTGCGCATCACGAATTACATTCCCATTGATTGCATTCATCACTAATGCAAAAGCAGGTCCTACCGATGATGAATATTTTCCAGCAAGATATACAAGCTTTCCGTTTGTGATTGCCTCTCCATTACTCTTGGTAAAGGAATCAATATCAGAAAACTCAATACCTGCTGCATTCAACTGCTGTGTAAAGAATGTTGTTGCCATTCCGACAGAGATGAATGCTTCCGGAGCCGCCTGAATGGCTGCATTGATCTCGTCTGTTGTTGTATCACCATATCCCTGTAAATAAGATACGATCTTGATATCTCCTGAAATCTTTGACAAATCTATACCCTGATCAGCAAAAATCAAACCAACTACATCCTCTTCAGTTGTCGCTCCGCCATAAGAAAGTCCAAGTCCTGCAAGTACGCCGGCTGTACGATATACGTGCATTGGATTCGGAATAAATGCGCCATAGATTGCAGCAGTCTTAATGCCTTTATCTGCAAAGAACTTGCCCATTTCTACACCAGCTTCATACTCTGTATCCATACTCGGACCCACCTGTCCAAGAAAATATTCATCTGTTTTATATTTTTCAAACTGTTCCTGATCAAGTGTTCCTGCTGCAACTGCATAATAAATCTTGTTTTCCTCACATGTTTCAATCTGTAATGCACGATCATTGCTTGAAAAAGAAATGACTGCCTGATATCCCTGAGAAGCAAACTTCTCAATTGCAGATTTCTCACTTGCAGCATCCTTAAGTTCGTCTGTGTAAGTAAATGTTACACCATACTGATCCGCAATATAATTCTCATAGTAAGAACGGAATCCTAATGCTTCCTCACCACTGACATCTTGAACCAGAACACCAATCTTGACATCTCCTGTCGGCTTTTTTTCCTCCTGTCCATTTGAAACATTTGTATCATTTGTTGCATCCTTACTGTTTCCACATCCGGCCAGCATTGTCAGAGACATAGCTGCAACAAGACCAAAGCTTAACATTTTTTTCATTGTTCGTTTCATAAATTTCTTCCTCCCTGTTTTCTTTTAAAATTTATCTTTAACACACAATGTGTTAAATTCTTGTTTTATCGCGGTAAAGTCTGCGAACGATAGTTAACGCTTGCAACATATACTATAATCAGAAAAAACACTGCACTTACAATCTGCGTAATGCCATATCCCGATGTAGAATCAATGAGCAGATCCAAAATATTATTTAATACAATATAAGAGAATCCTCCAACAACTGCCGCGTAAATCTTTGATCTGGCACCACCTGAAATCGGCATTCCTCCAAATACAATTGCAACCATAATATTCATTCCAATATCCCCGGCTGTCGTTGTTGTAACAGATGGTGTATATACCAATGTCATAAATGCACCGATTCCTACTCCTACTCCCGCCAAAAGGAAGCCCAATATTGCATATGTGTTATATTTAATACCGGAAAGCTGCGCACAGATTGGGTTTCCACCTACAAATTTTTCTCTTCTTCCAAACTTTGTATAATCAAAAACAAATACACAGATCGCAACCCAGATTACCAGAACTCCAATCTTAAATGCCGAGTTATCCAGATGTTTTACAACCTCGCTTGGAATACTGATTCCACCAACCGCACCACCTTTTGTCGTAATAATCTGCGATGCAATCGCGGATAACACGGACATCATTGCTACCGTTGTAACAAACACCGGAATATGAAATATGGACGCAAGCACTGAATTGACCAGTGAGCAAACAATTCCTGCTAATAAAATCACGATAATCATCAACGCAAAATTTTCAGTTGCATTATAGGTAAGTACTCCCAGCGTGGCCGCAAAAAGCGTTGCGGCTCCCAGGCTGATATCAAATGAACCCAGTGTATAAATAAAAATTGCACCTGTTGCAACAATTGATAATACAATCCCTTCATTAAATACAATCTTAATATACATATCCAGACGATATCCTTTACTGCTTACAATTCCACAAAATACTGCAAGCAATACGACAAGTGCTACAAAAGGCAACGCACTTATCATCATTTTTTTATTTTTCGTCATTCTTTTTTGCCTCCTAAATCATATATTCAATAATCTGTGCATCAGAAAGAGTTTCGCTTCTCTCAAATTCCGCAGAGACCTCACCATTTTTCATAATTAGAATCCGATCACTCATTCCAATCAGTTCCGGTAATTCCTCACTGATCATAAGGATTGATTTTCCCTCATTTTTCAATCTCACCATAAGCTGGTACATTGCCTGTTTTACACCGATATCCACGCCTCGTGTCGGACAGTCCAGAATAAGGATTTCACTTCCACATCCAATCCATTTTCCAAATACGACCTTCTGCTTATTTCCTCCGGAAAGCTGTGATACTGACTGATCTCTTCCCGCACATTTGATGGACAATTCTTCAATCTGATGATTCACATATTTTTTTTCTCGATTTTTCAGAATCAGAAAATTATTGATCGCAAATTCACTCATTCCTGCAATTGAAATATTATCTTCAATACTTGCATTAAGACATAACGACTCAACATCTCTGTCCTTCGATACATAACCCACACGTTTCTTCATTGCAATTGCCGGACTGTCAATGATTGTTCCGTCTTCCACCGTAACGCTTCCCTCTTCCGGCTTTAATGCTCCAAAACAAACCTTTCCAAGAGAATGCATTCCGCAATGTGCCAATCCACCGATTCCAACGATTTCTCCTTTATGCACCTGAAATGAAATCCCTTTTAACCGGTCTTCATATACCAGATTTCTTACATCCAATGCCACTTCCGGCTGTGAACTTGCCTGAAAGTCACTTCGATAATAATCACCTTGCAGCTCTCTTCCGATCATGCTCGCGCGGATTGCTCCGGCCTCAAATTCTGCTTTTTCAAATGTCCGGATAATCTTGCCATCTCGAAGAACGGTCAACGTATCACAGACTTCCATAATTTCATCCAGATCATGCGAAATAAAAATCACTGATTTATTTTCTTTACGGAAGCGATTCATAATGTCATATAAAATTTCTCTTCCGTCATGTGATAATGCTGTACTCGTCTCATCGATTACCAGAATCTGAGGTTCTTTCATCACAACTTTAGCAATCTCTACAAGCTTTCTGGTTTGAAAATCAAGCTTCTGCATAAGCATTTCGCCTGTTACATCATTGACACCGATATTTTTCATCACCCTGGTCGCATCCGCATTCATTTTCTTACGATTAATCAGGCCGAACTTATTCTTATACTTTTCAGACTCCGCAAGGAAAATATTCTCAGCTACCGTAATCCCCGGTATTGTTCCGCTCTCCTGAACAATCATTCCAATTCCCTTGTGAAGTGCATCGATCATGCTAAGCGGCTTCCAGCTCTGTCCCTGAAATGTCATCGCACCGCTGTCACATTCCTGCATTCCTGCTACAATAGAAGTAACCGTTGACTTTCCCGATCCGTTTTCTCCAATGAGTCCTCTTATTTCTCCCGGATATACAGTCAGTGATACATCATTCAAAGCCACTGTACTTCCAAATTTCTTATTCATATTTGCAACTGTTAAAATTGGTTCACTCATTTTTATCACCTCGTCTTTATGCTTATTATAGATTTTTGTTAATTTTTATGTGATTTTGTTTTTTATCTGTTTCACTCATTTTTTTAATGTGTTTTTCTTTTTTCTATACGTTTACCTTAAATTTAGTCTCGCCTCTAAAAAATAGATTAAAAATCCTATGTTTTTATTGATTTTTGTATTGCATATATGTTTTAATCAATATAGTTACCTTTTTATATGAAATGGAGGAATTTTATGTCAGAGAACTACTATCTTATTTCCGATAACGATGTACACATGCCGATCCGGTGTACGATGCAGCGATTTGATCATATCCGCCAACAGATGCATGATTATTTTGAATTGTCCATGATTGTTTCCGGAAGCTGTACATTACAATTTGATGATCATATGTACAGTCTCAGGGAAGATGATATTTTTTGCATCAATCCACTTACACTTCATGAACTACATGGTGTCAATTGTGTCATCATAACCGTTCTGTTTAATCAAACATTATTTGAACAGATTCTGCCGGTTCCATCACATCCCCGCTTCTTCTGTATTAGTCCCATGTCGGATAATCAGGAAGCAATTGCACAATTACGCTCTCTGATTGCTCACATCATCAAAACAAATGTGGACAAAAAAGATGGCTACGAACTTCGCAACTGGTCATATATCTATAATGTTATGGATATTATGTACCTTCATTTCCGTGTAAAATTATCGACTGCAAATGAAAAGAAAAACCACAAATACGCTATCCGGATAGCAGAAATATCACAATTAATCCAACAGCGCTATACAGAAAACATAACCTTAAAAGAACTTGCCGATGAAGTTCATTTGTCCGTTCCCTATCTTTCAAAATTCTTCGTTGACTATTTTGGGATGAATTTTCTAAGCTACCTGAATCAATACCGCCTTATGCATGCGATGCAGGAACTTTCCATAACAGATAAAAATATTGATGAAGTAGCGATTGACAGCGGATTTCCTAATAGTCATGCCTTTGTAACTCTTTTAAAAAAAGAATATGGAATGCTGCCAAAAGAATATCGGCGCGAGCAAAAAAAAGAAAAGCAACAGACCTCTCAACAATTAGAACAACATAATTATATTGCAGGATTAAAGAAATATTTAAACGACAATACACATACCCACGTCGTATCCCCTATATCAAAAAAACAAATTGATTTCTCTGTAAATGGAAGTTCTTACGTATTGCTACATACATGGAAAAAAATGATGACAGTCGGTCGTGCCAGTGATGTGTTAATCTGTGATATTCAGGAAATGTTGACCAGATTTCAAAATAGGATTGGATTTGAATATATTAAATTATGCGGTATATTTTCAGATGATCTGCATGTGTACAATGAGAAAGCAAACGGTACACCTGTGTACAGTTTTACATATATTGATAAAATTCTTGATTTTGTAACCAAACTTCATCTTAATCCATGGATTCAACTTTCTTACATGCCGGAAAAGCTCGCCAAATATCCAAATAAACGCTTGTTTGGTTCTAATGTCAGCCAACCCCATTCCATTGCCGCATGGTGCCGGCTTGTTTCAGAGTTTCTGCAACATATCAGCAACCGCTATGGACTTGAGGTAATTCGCTCATGGAAATTCGGTCTTTGGAACCAGCCCAACACAAACATGGATCTTTTCGGATTTTCAAACGAAAAAGACTTCTTTCAGTTTTATAAGGAAACTTTCCTTTGCGTAAAAAATTTCTGTCCGGATATTGAATTTAGTCTTCCGCCGACTTACTACATCGTATCCGAAGGCTACGAAAACTGGTATCTGAACTTTCTGGAATGGTGTAAACAAAACGACTGCATCCCTGACAGTTTAAGTTTCACTTATTATGACACCAAACTGATTTCCAATAAAAATCATTCAAAAGAATCTTTCGGTTTCATATATGCCATGAGTTTATCGGAATCACCAGACGGACTCAAAGATTTTGTCATGCAGGTTCTCAGAGAACGACGCCGGCTAAATCTTGGTAAATTGCCAATCTACTTATCCGAATGGAATAATACACCAAGCCAACAGGATCTACTGAATGATACCTGCTTCAAATCCTGTTATATTGTCAAGAACATCCTTGAAAACTATGACCGTCTGGAAAGTTTTACTTATCAGGCGCTCACAGATCTTATGGCAGACAGTTCTTTACCAAATATGTTATTTTTCGGTGGACTTGGTCTTTTTACCGTAAATGGAATTCCAAAAGCCAGTTATTATGCCTACACACTTCTTCAACAATTGGGTGATCAGTTTCTTGGGCGTGGAGACGAATATTTTATCACCCGTGAAAATGATAGTTTTCAAGTCATGCTTTACAATTACAGGCATTTTAATTACTTATATGCGAATGGAGAACGTTTTGATATGACAGAAACAGACCGCTATACCGTTTTTGCTGATTCGGAACCGGTAATGATCTCCCTGTGTTTATCTGATATTCCACAGGGAAACTATAAGATTTCTGAAACCTATGTAAATCGAACGCATGGAAGTGCTTTCGATCAATGGGTTTCTATGGGTGCATTGGAACTTACTACACCTCAGGAAATTGATTGGTTAAAAAAATCATCCGTTCCTGGATTTCATCAGAAAATTGTGTCTGTCAACTCCGATGAAATCCTCGAACTGGATGTCACATTAGAATTGTTAGAGGTACGATTAATTCAAATTACACCTCTCCACTGACTTTTTCACAACTTATCAATGGAAAGCAGATCCGAAAATGTATGGATTGGATATGTCACATATTTATGACTCGCGGCATCTCCAATCCCTGCACTTATGAATCCACCGGCATAAGCCGCATCAATTCCTGCAAGTGCATCTTCTACAACAAGACAATTTTCCGGCTTTTCCTCAACCATTTCCGCCGCTTTTATAAAAACCTCCGGATCCGGTTTTGACTTTGTAATATTTGTTCCATCGCTGACCGCGTCAAAATATCCATCTAATCCAATTTGCTTTAAAATCTTCTTTGTATTCTTACTGCTTGATCCGATTGCAAGCTTGTAACCGCGCTGTCGCAAGGTGTCCAACGTATTTTTTACTTCATCCGAAAGATCCCTTGGAGACATCTTTTCCAATAGACGAACGTAACTTTCATTCTTTCTTGTAGCAAGCTGTTCTTTTTCTTCCTGTGTATAGCATCTTGATGCTCGCTCCAAAATGATATCAAGGCTTTCCATACGGCTTACACCCCTTAATCGTCCATTAATTTTCTCATCAAAATAGATTCCTTCTGCATCTGCCAATTCTTTCCACGCCTGATAGTGATAGTTATCTGTGAAACAAATGACCCCATCCAGGTCAAAAATAATAGCACGTATCGTATCCATAAAACACGCCTCCTTTTTCATTTGCTTCACCATAACAAAAATAAGGACAGCTTTTTAGCCTCTGATTAGACCAAAAAACTGTCCTTATTTGATATTTTTATTTTTGATGTGTTATGCGATAAGATCTCGGTGTCATACCAAATCTTTTTTTAAATTGCCTGAAAAAATAACTCTGATTCTCATATCCTACATCAAGTGAAATATCTTCGATTGACAGATCCGTTTCCTCAAGAAGTTTGACCGCAGCCTGAAATCGCCTCTGTTGCAGTAAATCCTGAAAATTTGCCCCTGTCTTTTGCTTGATCAGCTTACTTAATACGGTAACTGACTGATGTGTATCTGCTGCAATCTTTGTCAAATTTGCATTTTTACAATCACTGTTGATATATTCAAGAACCGACTGCACAATAGTCTCCTTGTAATCCATAGAAGAATTATGGCTCAAATTCTCCAAATGATTTAACAAATACAAAAAGACAAGTCCCATGGAATACTGATTGATAACATCTTCATTCATATATTCATAAAGCATGGATTCTATCATATTCTCCATCAGATTTTCAATCTGGGGATTCTCCTTTAAACGAAAAATCAGATAATGAGGAACCGGACTCTTCTGCCGGAATGCCCCTGCAATGAACTCCGCTAAAACATTTTTTTCCTGAAGCATTCCAAGCGGAATTTCAAAAAATTCCGGCAAAGCAATAAAATTGATTCCAATGTCTTCAAATTCAGCTCTGTGAATCGCATGTTCCACATACTGATTGAGCATCAGTAAATCTCCTTTATAAAGTGTTAATTCTTTTCCGTCAATTACATGTGTAATCTCCCCCTGTACCACATACATAAATTCCACATAATTATGCCGGTGCAACGGAAATTCCACAAATCTGCTGTGACGTCTTACAGTAATCAGTTTTCCCCTTCTGAGCAGTTTTTGACGATCAATCTCCTGTATGGACGCTTCGCTGTATAACTGTTCCTCAATCGCTGCCTGTCCTGCCTTATATTTACTTTCCTCTTCTGATATCTGCATAAGTTCATCAAGAAGTTGTTGTCTCATTCCTTCTTCTCCATTAAATACCCGGTCAAAGTCTGCATCACCAGATTTTGACTTAAAAGGGGGCATGATTCAAAGAATCATACCCCACTATTTACATGCCATTACCAATAAACAGCTTACTATTGATTTCTCAATGTCCTTCCCACAGAAACCGTATAATTAGATACAACCGTTGTCTTATCGGAAAGTGTTGTGGTTGCCTGTACAACAACGGAATTGATATTGACAGACATTCCTGAAGTAACGGAATAACTTGCGCCCGGTACACTCGATCCGGTGACGGTACAGTCTGCAATCACTCCGCCATCCATCCCCTGAATGCTCAGGCAGTTCTTTGCCAGATCCAGTGCCGTCTTACAGTTTACGGTAGATACGGTGCGATCTACACTGATCACTGGATTTGCCTGACTGTCGGTAACTTCCAGATATCCCGTAGTTGTAGCCAGTGATGTGCTCTGTCCATCACTTGGATAGAACTTCAGTTCCAGCAGATAAGTACCTGTCTGTGCCTTTGTCACAACATTTCCATTCAGTGAAACCGCAGAAATCGGAATTTCTGATCCACTGCCAATTGCTGCAGGTTCTGTTGAAGATCCACCCTTTGACAGATCACTTCCATAATACTGTCCACCCTTACTGATCCTTACAGATGCAATATTCACATACCGATAGAATACGCCTCCGCGATACTCTGCCAGACGCAGTGTTGTCACTTTTGATGCAAGCAGATCCGATGCAGATGCTCCAGAAGTAATTGCCAGATCAATGACCGGTTTGCTGATATCAACCTTATAGGAAGATGCTCCATTATAAGGAGGAGTCTGTACAACAACGGTAACATTAACGGATGCCTTATGTCCGTTCATTGTCAGGGTCAGGGTATAATTGTAAACACCTGCTGCTCTTCCGGATGCGTCAAATACCATACGGTCGGTTGTCGGATCATAGGTAGCCATAGATACTTTATTGGTACTGTTTTCTACGATCTGGTATGTCTCATTCTCGAGTCTCAGACTCTGTCCATACTGATCTCTTCCCTCAATATTGACATATTCCTTATACCCTGTTGCATAAGCGTTTGACATGGTAATCTGCGTATTATCTGCAGACAATGTTGCAAGGTATGCCGGTTCCGCTACCGTAATCTCGTATACATAAGTGTATTCCTGCTTTGCATAGGTTGCGGTAACGATAATATTTGCGGTACCTGTCTTGATTGCTGTTGCATAAGCAACATTGTTCTTTCCAGGATTTACAAGCAATGTGTCCGGATCGGAAGACTCAAACTTGATGCTGTCATACTTCATCTCGGTATTGTCTGTATCCAAAGCCCGGAAATGTACATAATAATTGCTGCCGGATGCTACATTATGATTGTCCTTGTAATTGGATGCACTGTAATTCGGCACTGCCTCCGAAGAAGTAAGTGTAAGGTTTGTGTTGTTTGACACACTGGCTGCCTTACATACAAAGGTTCCGCTTCCGGTCAGTACCAGATTCGGATCGCTTGCACATTTATAAGTCAGTGTAACCGTTCCGGTATCTCCCACTCCGGTCATATAAATCTTATTATCCTTTGTACGGTAACCATTTGTAATCCGTTCCGTATAAGTAATATCTCCCGGATATGCTGTCTTGACATCAATTCCATTCGCATCAAGAATCTCGTATTCGATTGGTGTCTCTTTTCCGACGGTCACTTCTGTTGTCACAACTCTAAGGCTGACCGGTCTTCCCACGGATGCGGTAAAGTCATATGTTGACTGTCCATCGGTAACCGTATAGATTGCACCGTCTTTCAGCTGATTATAGGTGGTAAGAAATACCTGTGTTCCGTCATCGGAAAATACAGCCGACTTGATTTCCATCTTTGCACCCGCCTGGGTCCGGATAGAAAAATCTCCTTTTTTCACAAGATTTTTGGCATTTCCGGAATATACAGCCGCTACCTTGTTTGCTGCCATCTGTGCAATTCCGGTCATGGAAGTTGCGACAGTGATAACCTTGCTGTCGGAAACCACTTTATTTCCCGCTTTTGCCTGCACGGTGATGGTATAAGTACCTTCTTTTGCCGGAGTAAATGCACCGGTCTTTGTAATCATGGACGAAACATCATTTCCGTTTCCATCCACAGCAGTCCAGACATTGGTGCTGATGGCATTTGCCGGAGTGATACGGAACTGGAACTGATAGGTCTGTCCCACCTGATATTTCAAGACTCCGTTATCTACAATAGAAATTGTTTTCGGCAGTATTTTAATCTTGGCAGACTTAGTCCTGACCGTGCTCACGCACTTCTTCCCTTTGTAAACTTTTGCAGTTACCATCACGGTTTTATTCTTTGCGGCTGCCTTTCCCTGGGTGCGGATTGTCAGACTGTTTGCAGATGTCTTTCCGCTCACGGATGTCGTTGTTTTCTTCAGCTTTGCATAACTTTTTCCGGTGCCGGAAAGGCTCCATTTTACCCTCTGCCCTTTGGTAAGATTGGTTACGGTATATTTATACACCCCCTTACCGGTGCTGTTTTCATAAAGAACCGTATAATTCTTTACAAATTTCGGTTTTGCTGCCGCATCTGCCTGTACTGGAAATACAGAAATAATCATTGCCAGCGCACACAATACAGCAATCAGTTTTTTGCTTTGCAAACGCATAATCTCTCCTCCTTATCTGGTTCACTCGCTACTTAAGAACAACGTCCTTTTGTCTTATATTAGCACACCCTCTGTGCTTTCGCAATTGTTCTGACAGAGGGTGTTTCTTAAGATTTTTTTAATCCAGGGCGATCGCTTCTTCTTCCCGTCTCCGGAGAATATCATATTCATCCGGTTCCATCCCCAGATCCACATAAAAGATCTGCTGCGGATGCGGACAGGATTCCATCGGCTCTCCCTTTTCATCCATCAGTCCCCGCACCGTAACGGTCACATTGCGTCCGTCCGGTTTCATCACTTCGATCTGTTCTCCGACAGAAAATTTATTCTTTTGTTCCACCCGGTACATTCCCTTTTCATTTTTCGGACCGACAATTCCCAGATAGGTATATCCCTTTTCATACGTGTTGTTATCGTAAATCTGTGTCTCCTCCGAAGGTTTTCCGTAGAAAAATCCCGTGGTAAACTGGCGGTATGTGCAGCTTTTGATCTGTTCGAGATACCATGGCATATTTTCCTGATATTTCTCCGGAGATTCCAGATAATCGTCAATCGCCTTACGGTAAGTACGCGCCACCGTTGCCACATAAAGTGCGGTCTTCATACGTCCCTCAATCTTAAAACTGTCAATTCCTGCTTCCAGAAGATCCGGAATATGCTCAATCATACACAGATCTTTGGAATTGAAAATATAGGTTCCGCGCTCATTCTCATATACCGGAAAATACTCACCCGGACGCTTCTCTTCAACCACAGAATATTTCCACCGGCACGGATGTGTACATGCCCCGCGGTTGGCATCCCTTCCTGTAAAATAATTGGACAGCAGACATCTTCCAGAATAGGAAATACACATAGCGCCATGTACAAATGTCTCTATCTCCAGATCATCGGAAATGTGTTCCCGGATCTGCCGGATCTCCCGCAGGGAAAGTTCTCTTGCCGTTACCACACGGGTAGCACCGAGTTTCTCCCAGAACTGAAATGTTCCGTAATTGGTGTTGTTTGCCTGTGTACTGATATGGCGGTCAATATCCGGGCATACTTCTCCGGTGATCGTAAAGATTGCCGGATCTGCAATGATCAGAGCATCCGGCCGGTCCGGCTTCATGTTCTGCAGTTCCGTAAGATATTCCCGCACACCGTCAAGATCATAATTATGTGCCAGAATATTTGCCGTCACATAAACTTTAACTCCCCGTGCATGTGCAAATGCAATTCCCTCTGCCATCTCTTCCATGGTAAAGTTTTTTGCCTTGGCTCTGAGTCCGAATGCCTCTCCCCCGATGTAGACCGCATCGGCTCCATAAATAACTGCAATTTTTAATACTTCCAGACTGCTTGCCGGAACAAGCAACTCATTCTTTCTCATCGTTTTCTACCTCTACTTTTGTACTGACTGTAATTCCATCTCCCACCGGCAGCACCGCTGTTACCAGATCTTTCCGGTGCGTTAACTCATACAAATATTCCCGCATCCGTTTGTAAATCGTCCGGTTTCTGCGGATCACCGCATAATGGGACTCAATAATGTCCCCATCCTGCAGCACATTATCCGAGACAAGTGTCCCTCCGGTTTTCAGCAGACGCAGAATATCCGGCATAAAATGAATATACTGTCCTTTTGCGGCATCCATAAAGATCAGATCAAACGGCTCGGTGAGTGTCGGAAGGATTTCCGCTGCATCCCCTTCAAGCAGTGTAATCTGCTCTTCTTTCCCTGCTCTCTTAAAATTTTCCCGGGCAATCGGGATTCGCTTTTCATAATTTTCAATCGTGACAATTTCACACGGTACCGGATCATATTCTGCCATCAGAATGGAAGAAAACCCTACCGCAGTACCGACTTCCAGAATTCTTTTTGGTTTTGTCATCGCCAGCAAAAGCTTCAAAAAGCTCTGCATCTCCTTCCGAATAATCGGAACATAGGAATCCAGAGCTTCTCGTTCGACAGCATCCAAAATTCTGGTATTTCCCGTATCCAGGGAATTGATATATGTTACCAGTCGTTCATCTACTATCATATTTATTTCTATTGTGCCTCCGTGCTTTCCACATCCTGCGTATCCGGTACCATCTGCTTTTCTGCAAAGAAACGATACCCGTAATCATAACAGGTCCTGCATAAATGAACGGTTCCATATAAAATTAGCAGGATCAGCATAATAACAAACGCAATTTTAATGAAAGTGAACAAAGCTTTATTCATAATACCCCTATACTTCCATGATAATCGGCATGATCATCGGACGTCTCTTGGTCTCTTTCCAGACGAAATCACCCAGAGCATCTTTTACTTCATTTTTGATCTTGCCCCAATCTGTAATGTTGTGATCCATACAATAATCCATGGTCTTATCGAGAACGGTTTTTGCTTCATCCATCAGACTCTCGGAATTACGTACATAGACGAAACCTCTCGATACGATATCCGGTCCTGCAAGTACCTGTCCGGATCCGTTTTCGAGTGTCATGACGACAATAATAATTCCGTCTTCTGCCAGACGCTGACGATCCCGAAGAACGATATTTCCGACATCTCCGACACCAAGTCCGTCTACCATTACATTGCCAACTGGCACATGTCCGGTCACTTCTGCACCATTCTCATCGATCTCAAGCACATCTCCGGAAGAAAGGATTTTGATATGATCACTGTCATATCCAAGTTCTTCCGCAATCTTCGCCTGTGCAATCAGATGCTTGTATTCTCCATGCACCGGAATCGCGTACAGCGGATTTACCAGAGAATAAATCAGCTTGATATCTTCCTTGCACGCATGTCCGCTGACATGTACATCTTCGAAAATCACATCTGCACCCTTGCGCATCAGTTCATTGATCACACCGGTAACCGATTTCTCATTTCCCGGAATCGGATGGGAACTGAATACAATGGTATCATTTGGCTTAATGGTAACTTTGCGGTGCATGCCGGATGCCATGCGGGACAATGCGGCCATGGACTCTCCCTGGCTTCCCGTTGTAATGATAACCGTCTTTTCATCCGGATAATTTTTCAGCTGATCCACATCAATCAGAATGTTATCCGGCAGGGAAATATATCCCAGTTCCGAAGCGATGGATACAATATTGACCATGCTTCGTCCCTCAATCGCAACTTTTCTGCCAAACTTGTCTGCAGAATTGATGATCTGCTGCACACGATCCACATTGGATGCAAATGTCGCAATAATAATTCTTGTATTTTTATGCTCGGAAAAAATGTTATCCAGCGTTTTTCCTACTGACTTTTCGGAATCTGTAAATCCCGGGCGCTCCGCATTGGTACTGTCACAAAGCAGTGCTAACACTCCTTTTTTACCGATCTCGCCGAAACGCTGCAGATCAATGGCATCTCCAAATACCGGTGTATAATCAACCTTAAAATCTCCTGTATGCAGGACAATTCCTGCCGGGGAATAAATCGCAAGTGCCGCCGCATCCTGAATACTGTGATTCGTGCGGATAAACTCTACACGGAAACATCCAAGATTGATGTGCTGTCCGTATTTGACAACTTTTCTTTTTACTTTTTTGAGCATATCATGCTCTTCGAGTTTGTGCTCGATCAGGGCATTGGTCAGTCTGGTCGAATAAATCGGCACATTGACATCTTTTAAAACATATGGGATGGCACCAATATGATCCTCATGTCCGTGCGTAATAAAAAATCCTTTGACACGATCAATATTTTCCTTTAAATAAGTGACATCCGGAATCACCAGATCCACTCCGTACATGTCATCTTCCGGGAATGCGAGACCGCAATCCACCACAATAATACTGTCTTCGTATTCAAAGGCAGTAATATTCATACCAATCTGCTCAAGACCTCCCAACGGTATAATCTTAAGCTTACTGTTATTCTGTTTTTCCTGTTTTTTCATAAATCCTCCAAATATAATATTCCGCTCTAATATAAAAGCTGTGTTTCTTCATCCGCAAGTTCAGCAAATATTTTCGCGAGTGCAGCAAACTCTGTATCATCATCTACCATCTCGTAAAATACTTCCTCATCCTGTGTCTTTATTTCTTTTAATATATATGCTTCACTGTCCCCGTTTTCATTGCCATCAGAGACAAGTAAGTATCTGATTCCATTCAGCTGTGTCTGTTCTTCCACAGCAAATTCCACCACCTCATTAGTGTCCGGATCTGTAAACTGAATTTTTTCCATTTATTTTTTCCTTGTATTTTTATTTTTCTTCTGGATGATTTGAAAGATAATCCAGATATCCCTGTAATATAAAAATAGCCGCAATTTCATCTACATATTCCTTGCGGTTTTCTCTTCGAATTCCTGTTTCCATCATCGAACGGTCTGCTGCAACTGTTGTCAGCCGTTCATCCCATAAAATAACAGGGAGACCACAGCGTTTTTCAAGCATTTCCTTGAATTCTTTTGTTTTCTCGCAGCGCTCCCCTTCTGTACTGTTCATATTTTTCGGGTAACCGAGCACAATTTTTTCCACCTCGTACTCGCTTACCAGCTGTTCGATCCGCGCCAGTGTCTGCCTGAGCTTCGTCGGAGCTTTCCTTCGGATAATTTCCACTCCCTGCGCTGTAATTAACAGCGCATCACTCACTGCAACACCCACTGTCTTTGAACCGAAATCCAATCCTAAAATCCGCATAATTCTCCCGTACCGGATTATTCCCAGGAATTGTTTTTGATGTATGCACGTAAAACTTCTTCTACAAGTTCGTCCCGCTCTACCTTCATGATCAGACTTCTCGCATTGTTATGACTGGTAATATATGTCGGATCTCCGGACATAATATATCCTACAATCTGATTCACCGGATTGTATCCTTTCTCACTCAATGCACGGAATACGATCTCTAAAACATCTCTTACCTGTAATTCCGGTTCCTTTTGTACTGTAAAATATTGTGTATTATTTAAATTCTCCATATTCGCCGTCCCTGCCCTTGTTCATTCCAACAAGTCCTGTCCCATCTATTGTATACGAAATTGAGGAAAAATACAAGCGCTATAGTTTCATACGGTAAATCTCATCGGTCAGAGCCGCTTCCACTCTTCCCCTTTTCATCACATTATCAAGCGGTTCTGCCGTTTTTGCCGCGATCTTTACATACTCTTTGGTATATCCAGTATACCACGTTTCTCCGTCAACTTCCATTGGTTCCTCAAAGAGTACTTCTTCCTCTTTTCCCACATAATACGCGCGGAATTCCCTCGACATACTTTCCGCAAGTGCCAGCAGCTGGGCACTGCGCTTCGTCTTGATTTCCTCCGGCACCTGATGTTCCATCACTGCTGCACGGGTTCCCTGCCGTCGGGAATATTTAAAAATATGCATCTCATAAAAATGAATGCGTTTTAAATATTCCTTTGTCTGCGCAAATTCTTCTTCTGTCTCTCCAGGAAATCCAACAATAACATCCGTTGTGATTGCCGGATGCGTAAAGTTTTTCCGTAAAATACTGCATGCATTTTCGTATTCTTCCGTCGTATATTTCCGGTTCATCCGGGCAAGCGTTGCATCGCATCCGCTCTGCAGTGACAGATGAAAATGCGGACAGATCTTCTCCATCTTTGCCAGTTCTTCTGCAAATGTTTCCGTCACGATTCTCGGTTCCAGCGAACCTAAACGGATACGCCGGATTCCCTCCACCTGATGCACCATCTGGATCAGATGCAGCAGACTTTCCCCGCAGTCAATCCCGTAGGAGCTTAAATGAATTCCGGTCAGTACCACTTCCTGATATCCGGACGCTGCCAGACGCTTTACTTCCTCCAGAACATTCTGAACATTTCTGCTTCTCACCCGTCCTCTGGCATACGGAATAATGCAGTAACTGCAGAACTGGTTACAGCCATCCTGTACTTTTATAAACGCGCGGGTATGCTCTGCTGCATGATCCAGTGTCAGCTCCTCAAATGCCTGTTTTTCGTGGTTAATATCCACCACAGCCTCCACCTTTTCTCCTCTGCCCGCAAAGAAAGCATCCAGCCGCTCTACCAGTTCTTTTTTCTGATTATTTCCGATCAGAATATCAATTGCTTCATCACATTTTGCCTCATCCTCTTTGGTCTGTACATAGCATCCGGCAGCAACAACAGCCGCATCCGGATTCAGTTTTTTTGCCCGATGCAGCATCTGTCTTGATTTGCGGTCCGCCATATTTGTTACGGAACAGGTATTGATCACATAGACATCTGCTTTCTCCGAAAACGGCACGATTTCGTACCCCGCTTCTTCAAGCATCTGCTGCATAGCTTCTGTCTCATATGCATTCACTTTGCATCCCAGATTGTGTAATGCTGCTTTTTTCATTTTTACTCCTTTATACAATTATCTTCATACATTTCTTGACTTTTCCAATAAAAAATATTACTATCAAAGATATAAACAGCATGAGTTTTTCATGAATATTTTCAAGGAGGTTTTCATTATGAAAACAGTACAGATTTCATTAAATTCTATTGGAAAAGTAAAATCATTTGTTAATACCATCTCTCAGTTTGAATACGATTTTGATCTGATTTCCGGCAGATATGTCATTGACGCAAAATCCATCATGGGAATTTTCAGCCTGGATCTTTCCAAGCCGATTGATCTCGCCATCCATACCGAGGATAATCTGAATGAGATTCTGGAAGCTTTAAAGCCATACATTATTTCCCAGTAATTACTTACAAAATCCCCTGTCTGTATTGCAGACAGGGGATTTTTTGTTTCACGGAAATAATTTTCCAAAAACAGATTATTCTGCATCTACCAGAATCGTCTCTGTCGTATCGATTGCTGTCTGCATCAGTTCGTCTATTTTTTCTTCCAGCCGGCACTCTGATTTTTTAATATGTTTCAGGCTTGGCTTGGTAACCGGATGCTTTGCCACGAAAATCGTACAACAATCCTCATACGGAAGAATGGACGTCTCGTATGTGTCAATTTTTTCTGCGATTGATACAATATCCTGCTTGTCCATGGCAATGAGCGGACGGTATACCGGCATATGACACACTTCATTGGTCACAGCAAGGGACTGCATGGTCTGGCTTGCCACCTGCCCGATACTCTCTCCGGTAATCATACCCAGACATTTTCCCTCTTCGGCAAAATGCTCTGCAATTTTCATCATATAGCGGCGCATGATGATAGTCAGTTCCTCATGCGGACATTTCTCATAAATATAAAGCTGGATATCGGTAAAGTTCACCACATGAAGCTTGATCTGTCCGGAATATCTTGCAACTTTCTTTGCCAGGTCAATCACTTTCTGTTTTGCACGCTCACTAGTGTATGGCGGTGCATGAAAATAGGTCGCTTCAAGTGTTACCCCTCGTTTGGATACCATATATCCGGCAACCGGTGAATCGATTCCGCCGGATAAAAGAAGCATTGCACGGCCTGCTGTGCCAAGCGGCATGCCTCCCGGTCCCGGGATCTCTGTGGAATAAATATTGATCATCGGGCGGATCTCAATGTGAATCATCACTTCCGGATGATGCACATCCACACGGGTTTGTGGAAATGCTTCCAATATCTTTTCTCCCACTGCTGCATTGATCTCCATGGAAGTCATCGGATAATTCTTTCTGGCACGGCGTGCATCCACTTTGAATGTAAAGTTTTTATCCGGATAGGTCCGGTCCACATAGTCACATACTACTTTTGCCAGGGCGTCAAATCCTTCATCCTCCACAAGTACCACTGGACAGATTCCGACAATACCAAAAATCCGCTGTAAGGTTTCTACGGTCTCCTCATAATCGTATTCCCCTTCGGTATCCACATAAATACGTCCGTTTTCCTTACGTACATGGAAGGTTCCCTCTACACGCTTAAGATGATATCTGATATTCTGTACCAGTGCATCCTCAAACAGATAACGGTTCTTTCCCTTAATGGCAATTTCTGCATATTTAATCAAAAATGATTTATACATACTGCTCTCCTTTTTCTAATGCCTTGTATATTTCTGCAGCATCGGAACCAATGCCGCCATCTCTTTTACTGCATAATCAATCTCTTCTTCCGTTGTCTCCACGCAAAAGCTGAACCGGATGGTTGCATCCAAAAACTCTGGCTTTAAGCCAATACTTTTTAGCGTATGACTGACGGAAGGCTTGTTGGAAGAACATGCACTTCCCGCTGACACATAGATCTCTTTATCCTCTAATGCATGAAGCAATACTTCCGCGCGCACACCTTCCGTGCTGACACTGACAATATGCGGTGCATTGCTGCGATCGGTATGACCGTTGACGTGTACACCCGGAATTTTTGTCACTTCCTCAATAAAATGCTCTCGCAGGGTATACATCCGGTCGATTTTTTCCTCAAAACCAGTATAAATACGTTCCGCTGCTACGCCAAGTCCTGCGATTGCCGGAACATTTTCCGTGCCGGAACGCATTCCCCTCTGCTGTCCGCCTCCGTTTAACAGCGGATGAATTTTCGTCTTGTCTTTGATATATAAAAATCCGCTTCCTTTCGGTCCATGAATCTTATGTCCGCTAACCGAGAGAAGGTCTACATGCATTTTTGCCGGATAAATTCTCATTTTTCCATAGGACTGAATGGCATCCACATGAAAAAGCGTCTGTGGATTACACTGTTTGATCAGTGCCCCCGCTTCCGTGATCGGCTCCACCGCTCCGATTTCATTATTTACCTGCATGAGGGAAACCAGAATGGTATCCGGCCGGATTGCCGCTTTCAGATCGTCCAGAGAAATCACACCATAAGCATCTACCGGAAGATATGTGACTTCATATCCGTGTTCCTCCAGATATGCCATCGTTGCCGACACGGACGGATGTTCAATGGACGTTGTTATCACATGTTTTCCACTTCGCTTGTTTGCCTCTGCCACACCGATAATTGCAAGATTATTGGACTCTGTACCACCTGACGTAAAACAGATTTCTTTTTCCTGTACCTTTAATGTCTTTGCAATTTTTTTTCTTGCATCGTTCATATAATTTTCGGCGATCACGCCTTTGTTGTGCAGGGAAGATGGATTTCCATAATCCTCCATCAGTAATTTTACCACCAGCTGTGCCGCTTCCTCACAACATCTTGTCGTTGCCGAATTATCCAAATATGCTTCCATTTTTCCCCTTCTTATATATCCAATTCGTATATCAGCATGGAAAGTGTTGCCATTCCTGCTGTTTCTGTGCGCAAAATACGTCTGCCAAGAGAGATCCGATGCATGTCTTTATCCAGCTGCGCAATCTCTTCCGGGGAAAATCCGCCCTCCGGACCGATCATGACTCCGATGGACGCCCCTTCCGGAATCGAGCGAAAGATCTCTCTTGTTGCTTCCATGCCTCTTTCATTCTCATACGGAACCAGGACAACGTCCAGCTCCTTTGCCTCTTCCAATGCCTGTTTCCAGGAAAGTGGCATCTGAATCTGCGGAATCACGGTCCGCTTCGACTGTTTTGCCGCACTCTCTGCAATTGCCTGCCACCGCTTACATTTGCTCTGTGCCTTCTTTTCATCCAGCTTTACCACACAGTTTTTCATGGCAACCGGTATGACGGTATAGACACCAAGTTCCACGGTCTTTTGTATGATCAGTTCCATCTTATCACTTTTAGGAAGGCCCTGAAAAAGATACACCTTATGGGAAAACTCTGTTCCCATTTCATCGGTATCCTCTATCTGTGCCCAGACCTCTTCCTCTGTAATTTCCAGAATACGGCAAAAATACGATCTGCCGCTCTGATCGCTGATGCGGATTTTCTCCCCTGTCTTCATGCGCAGCACATGACCGATATGATTGACATCACTGCCCACAATGCAGATCCGATCCTGCTGCACCTGTTCATCTTCCACAAAAAACTGGTACATACCCTGCTCCTACTGTTTCTGTGCGGTAATATTTACCCACTCACCCTGATGATTGATTTCCACTACAGTAAGTCCTGCTGCTTCCATCGCTTCTTTTACTTCGTTTTCCTTAAAATCAATGATGCCGGAAGTGATAAAATAACCACCCTGTTTTAATCTGGCCGGAATGACAGGTGCCATGGCAATGATAACTGGTGCTAAAATATTTGCCACAACAATCTCATATTCCTCTGTCCCAACCTTTTCCTGAAGTTCTTCATCATCAATCAGATTTCCCACATAAAAGGTTCCCAGAGACAAATCGAGATGGTTTACCTGCATATTATCCCTTGTAGAAGTCATGCAGTCTGCATCCAGATCCGTTCCCACGACTTCTCTTGCGCCGAGTTTTAATGCCACAATCGATAAAATTCCACTGCCACATCCCACATCCAGTACTTTCGGATGTTTTCCTTCCACATATTTCTGTAACTGCCGGATGCAAAGCTGTGTCGTTTCATGTTTTCCTGTTCCGAAAGAAATTCCCGGATCGATCTCAATCAGAAATTTATCTTTGTCTTCTTCCTTTAATTCTTCCCAGGTCGGTTTGATTAATATATCATCAATGGTAAAAGAAGTAAAATATTTTTTCCAGTTATTGATCCAGTCAAGATCTTCTGTTTCGGAAGATGTAATGACACCGCTTCCCACTTCCACCATGTCACGCAGTTTCTCGAGTCCGATCTTTACCTGCTTTAAAATCTCCGTCTGATCACTGCCGTCTTCTTCCACATAAAAGCTCACATGGCTGATGCCCTCATCCGGAGGAAGTTCCGGCAGAAAATCAATAAACATATCCGCCTGGTCTTCTTTGGTAAGCGGAATATTGTCTTCAATCTCTATTCCCTCAATGCCCAGATCCATCAGCATGGAACTCATAAAATCCTCTGCTGCGGTCGTTGTCTCAATTGTATATTTTTTCCACTTCATGTTACCATCCTCTCAATTCTACACTAAGGCATACTGTATATATCATACCTTATTTCCAATAAAATTTCAAGAAAACATTGTACATCAAAAAAACCCATGTTATAATATAGGGGTTAAGTTGATAGTTATACAGTTATAGGAGAAAACAATAAATGGATAAACGCAATCTTGTAGAAGGACTTCAGAAAGCATTCAACACCGATGACCGGCAGCGAAATACTTCTGATACCAGTGATGTAGAATATAAAGAGAACACCAATACTCTCTATATCAAAAAACAGAGAACCTACAATATGGAAGAAAACATTCAGTCCGCCACTGCCATGTCAGAGGAGGAGATTTTTAAGCGTCTTCATGAGGAACGACATTAAACATGTTAAACATGCATAAAACAGCCATACGGTCTGCGGACAGACCGTATGGCTGTTTTAATTTTTGTACACAGCACAAAGCTTATGATACTCACTGTTAATTTCCTGAACGGTATTCTTATCCCCATCCAGATTATCCGGATGATAAATTTTGATCAGGTCTTTATAACGTTTCTTAAGAGACTGTCTGCTCTCTACTCCGGAGAAGAACATTTCTCCTCTGATAACAGGCTGCTCTGCTGTCACGGAAAAATCGCTTACCCGCTGATAGAAAGCTTTCTGCTTCTTCACATGTTCTTTCTCTGTTGCAAGTTTCACCAGTTCTTCTTCGAGTATTTTAAATTTCATATTGAAAAGCTTCTGCTGCTGTTCCAGACGGCGGTCTTCAATCTCCACCCGCCGGGTAAATTCCCGCCGTTCACGCTCCAGCGTGCGGCGCTGCTCCTCCAAAGCTTTACGTTCTTCTTCCAGCGTCATCCCCCACATGCCTCCGTATCCGTACACACATGTTGCCAATAATACTAACAGACTCATCATACAATACTTTGTACCAGATTACTATAGGCGATTTGTACTAATGTTCATCGAAAGATTCTTTGATTTTGTCCATAAAACCCTTCTTTTTTTCTTTTCCGGTCTGTGCTCCGCCCTCTTTATTCAGGGAATTTCCCGTCAATTCATCAAATTTACGCAACGCCTCTTTTGCCTCTTTGTTTAAGCCCGTCGGCGTGTTGACAATCAGTGTTACATAATGGTCTCCACGTACTGCCTTGTTTCGGATCGATGGTACTCCTTTGCCTTTCAGGCGGATTCTCGTTCCGCTCTGGGTACCCGGTGCAACGGTATAGATGATATCTCCGTCCACCGTCCTGATACGGATATCCCCGCCCAGTGCTGCGATACCAAAGGAAATCGAAGCATTGGAAAATATATTCATGTCCTGACGTTCAAACGCAGTGCTTCTGGAAACAAGAACTTCTACCAGAAGATCTCCTCTCGGACCTCCGTTTCGTCCCGGTTCTCCGTAACCTCTGACACGAACAGACTGTCCATTATCAATTCCGGCCGGAATCTCTACGGTCTTTCGTACTTTCTTTGAGATATATCCCGTTCCCCGGCAATCCGGACATTTTTCACGGATCACCTTACCGGTACCGCCGCAATCCGGACAGGTCTGCACATTCTGCATCATGCCAAACAAAGACTGCTGGGAATATACCACTTTCCCTTTTCCCCCACACTTGCTGCAGGTTTCCGGTGAAGTTCCCGGTTTTGCCCCGGTTCCGTGACAGGTCTTACATTCTTCTTTATACGGGAACTCAAGTTCCTTAGAACATCCAAACACAGCTTCTTCAAACGTAATACGGACGGTAAGACGTACACTTGCGCCCTGCGCCGGTCCGTTATTGTTGCTGTTTCGTCTTCCGCCACCGAAAAAGTCTCCGAAAATATCGCCAAAGATATCTCCCATATCCATGCCGGAAAAATCGAATCCACCTGCACCGCCGGCGCCTCCATCAAACGCAGCATGACCAAACTGATCATACTGTCTGCGCTTTTCCGGATCGCTCAAAACGGCATATGCCTCCTGCGCTTCCTTAAATTTTTCCTCACACTCTTTATCTCCCGGATGCATATCCGGATGATACTTCTTGGCGGTTGTACGGAAAGCTTTTTTTATTTCTGCTTCCGTTGCGGTCTTTGGAATTCCAAGGACCTCGTAATAATCTCTTTTCTCTGCCATAATATTAATCCCTTATAGTACGCATAGGGTTTCCGGAAAACCGGAAACCCCACGCTTTGTCTATTTATTTTCTAAATTAAACCTCTTTGAAATCTGCATCGATGACATCATCATCTGCACCATTTGCCCCTGCTCCGGTGTTTGCTCCTGCTGCAGAACCCATATCAGGACCTGCTCCCGGATTCGGGCCTGCACCTGCTGCACCCTGTGCTGCCTGTGCCTGCTCATACATCTTTGCAAATACCTTCTGTGCACTCTGTGTCAGTTTCTCCTGTGCTGCCTTTAATTCCGCAACATCTGCATCTGTCATCTGCTCTGCTTCCTTGTGTGCATCCAGGAAAGCCTTTACTGCTGCAACATCAGCTTCTACTGCTGACTTGTCTGCAGGATCAACCTGATCTCCTACCTGCTTTAATGCATCCTCTGTCTGGAATACAAAGCTCTCAGCTTCATTTCTGGCATCGATTGCTTCTTTTCTCTTCTTATCCTGTGCTTCAAACTCAGCAGCTTCCTTAACAGCCTTATCGATTTCTTCATCTGACATGTTAGATCCGGCTGTGATTGTGATATGCTGCTCTTTGCCTGTTCCAAGATCCTTGGCAGATACATTTACAATACCGTTTGCATCGATATCGAATGTAACCTCGATCTGTGGAACACCACGACGTGCTGGCGGGATACCATCCAGACGGAACTGTCCGAGAGATTTGTTATCTCTTGCGAACTGACGCTCACCCTGTACAACGTTGATATCTACAGCGGTCTGGTTATCTGCTGCGGTAGAGAAGATCTGGCTCTTCTTCGTAGGAATGGTAGTATTTCTCTCGATCAGACGGGTTGCAATACCACCCATGGTCTCGATAGAAAGTGACAGTGGTGTTACATCGAGAAGTAAGATCTCGCCGGCACCTGCATCACCTGCTAATTTACCGCCCTGAATAGAAGCACCGATTGCTACACACTCATCCGGGTTTAAGGACTTGCTTGGCTCTTTGCCTGTCATCTGTCTTACCTTATCCTGTACAGCCGGGATACGTGTAGAACCACCAACCAGAAGAACCTGGCCTAAATCTGCATTTGTAAGACCTGCATCCTTCATAGCGTTCTGTACCGGTACTGCAGTTCTCTCTACGAGATCATGTGTTAATTCATCAAATTTTGCTCTGGTGAGGTTCATATCAAAGTGCTTTGGTCCCTCTGCAGTAGCTGTGATGAATGGTAAGTTAATATTTGTAGTAGTTGCGGAAGAAAGTTCCTTCTTTGCTTTCTCGGCAGCTTCTTTTAATCTCTGTAAAGCCATCTTGTCGGTAGAAAGATCAACACCCTCTGCCTTCTTAAACTCATCGATCATCCACTGTGTGATCTTGTTATCAAAATCATCACCACCAAGATGTGTATCACCGTTGGTAGATAATACTTCGATGACACCGTCACCGATCTCAATGATAGATACATCAAATGTACCACCACCAAGGTCATATACCATGATCTTTTGTTCTTTTTCGTTATCAAGGCCATATGCAAGTGCTGCTGCAGTAGGCTCGTTGATGATACGCTTTACATCCAGACCTGCAATCTTTCCGGCATCCTTGGTTGCCTGACGCTGTGCATCGTTGAAATATGCAGGAACTGTAATAACAGCTTCTGTAACCTTTTCTCCAAGGTATCCTTCTGCATCAGCCTTTAATTTCTGAAGTACCATGGCGGAAATCTGCTGTGGACTGTACTGTTTGTCATCAATGGCTACTTTATAATCCGTACCCATATGTCTCTTAATGGAAGAAATCGTCTTCTCAGCGTTTGTAACAGCCTGACGCTTTGCCGGCTCACCGATGAGACGCTCTCCTGTCTTTGTAAATGCTACAACGGATGGTGTTGTTCTTGCACCTTCCTGGTTTGCAATAACGGTAGGTTTTCCACCTTCCATAACAGCTACACAGCTGTTGGTTGTTCCTAAGTCAATACCAATGATCTTGCCCATTTTCTTTTCCTCCTGCTAAAATTATGATCAAATAAAATTGTTTTGCTAATTTATGATTTACTACTCCATGCGGAATAGGAAATACCTTTATTCGCTGACTACAGCGACCATACTGTGGCGGACCACATTGTCCTTGTAGGTGTAACCTTTTTGTAATTCCTGGGCAACTGTTCCCGGTTCATACTCCTCGCTTTCCACCTGCATAACTGCATTGTGGAGATCCGGATCAAATTCCTTTCCCAGTGCCTCAATCGGTTTCACCCCGATGGCATCTAATTCTGTCAGCATCTGCTTATATACTTTATCCATACCGGTAACAAAAGCATCATCCTTTTGTTCCTCTGGTACAGCTGCAAGCCCACGCTCGAAATTGTCGATAACCGGGAGAATCTTTTCAATGATTGTTCTTGCTCCCATGTCAAACATCTGCGCTTTTTCTTTTTCCGTACGTTTACGGAAATTATCAAACTCTGCCATCTGACGTTTCAGACGGTCGTTTAAATCTTCAATCTGTTCGTCTTTTTTATCTTTCTTTTTCTTTCCAAAGGCACCCTTTTTTTCGGATTTCTCTTCTTTCTTTGTATCCTTTTCTTCGGCTGCAGTTTCTTTTGTTTCCTCTGCCGCCGTCTCCTTTGTGTCCTTTGTTTCTTCACATGTCTGTTCAGCCTTGGTTTCTTTTGTATCTACTGCCTCTTCTTCCATGACTTTTTTGTTCTCTGCCATGTTTACCACCTTTCTAGGATTGCCCTTTTTCTTTATCAAAAATACCGTCTAACTGGGACTTTAAGTTTTTGAGGTTGTCAACAACATTCTCGTAATCCATCCGTTTCGGACCAACAATTCCGATCGTTCCTTTGACGCCCTCCCCCAGATCATAAGTTGCGGTAACGACACTGCAATCTTTCATGGTCTGTACCGGAGCTTCATTTCCGATATAAACCTGTATTTCATTTCCTTTGCTCTCCCCCTCAGAAAGGGATTCCGTTACCAGATTTACCAGCTCATCTTTTTCCTCAAATGTGGAAAGAAGACCTGCCGCACTCTCTGAATCAGAAAGTTCCGGATATTTCAAAATATTGGTTGCACCGCTTGTGTAGATCTGCAGATCCTCGTTTTCACTCAGTGTCTGTCCCAGTGCATCCAGCACATGGGAAACAATCTCACTGTGCACGCCTGCCTGCTCTTTCAGTTTGGAAATCGTTCCCAGATTGATTTCCTGCAGTGACAACCCATTCAATGCTGTATTCAGCAGAATGTTCAGTTTCAGTAAAGTTTCGTTGTCGAGCGGTTCTTCCACATCGATCATCTGATTCTTTACCATGTTGCTGTTCATTACGATAACTGCCAGTATATGTTTCTCATCTACATTGGACAGCTGCATAAACTTTACTTTGTTTCCACTGTAAGTCGGTGCGGAAACAATTGTCGCATAATTAGTGTTGTTTGCAAGCATCTTTGCAACCTTTTTTAATACCTCATCCATCTTCTGGGTTTTTTCTATTACGAAGTCCTTCATTTCTTTGACTTCCCGGTCTTTTTCCTGCATCAGATGATCCACATAAAACCGATAGCCTTTGTCTGAAGGAATTCTTCCTGCTGATGTATGTGGCTGCACGATATAACCAAGTTCTTCAAGATCTGCCATCTCATTGCGGATGGTTGCAGAACTTAAATTCAGATCCGTATATTTTGAAATGGTTCGTGATCCCACAGGTTCACCGGTTGCAAGATAATTACGGATAACTGCATCCAGAATTTTTACTTTTCTTTCATCCAATTCCATATTCTCGTCTGCCATTTTCCCGTCTCCTGTTCCTGAACCTTCACCGGTTGTTTTTGGTTTGTTAGCACTCATTTACTTAGAGTGCTAATATCGTTCTGCTATTAAAATAGCACCAAGGTGTTTTTTTGTCAACACCCTGATGCTATTTTATTTTTATTTTATAATTATATTTTATAAAAGAAACTTCGCCATCACGTAGTTGGCCAGATCCATCCCCTTGTCGGTCAGTGCAATCCTGCCAGCAACCATCTGCAAAAGTCCCTGGTCTTTCAGCTTGCGAAGTGTTTCCAGATACACGGCCTCAATCGGTACCCCAAAGCTTTGCTCAAATGCTGCTCTGGTTACTCCCTCATTCATCCGCAGCCCCAGAAACATAAATTCCTCCATCTGTTCTTTTCTTGTCAGAATCTGTGCCTGTTCCTGTACACAGCTGCCAATCCAGAGATCCTCTGGTACGGCATGCTCCCCGTCTTTTAAAAACTCTGCCGGAGACTTTTCCTGCAGGTGGTCACAAAATTCTCCATACGCATACAGCTGCCGGGTGTTGGTATACCGGACATTTTCCACCAGGGAAGATGCCCCCAGCCCCAGCCCCAGATAATTTTCTCTGGTCCAGTAGCCAATGTTATGTCTGCAGGCATACCCCGGCTGGGCAAAATTGGAGATTTCATACTGCCGGTATCCTGCCTGTTTCAATACATCCTGCGTGGCCTTATAAATACGGTATACCTCATCCTCGTCCGGAAGAATCTCTGTATGAAGTCCGGCTTCCTGCTTCACTGCGTCAAACTTATACCGTTCATAAAACGGTGTCCCCTTTTCTATGATCAGGGAATATGCCGAAATATGTTCCGGTTTCAGCCGGATCACCGTCTGCAGGGATTCTAAAAATTTGTCCAGCGTCTGGTAAGGCAGACCGCTCATCAGATCAATATTGATATTTTCAAACCCTGCATTTCTCGCCAGCTCATACGTTTTTAAAAACTGATCATACGTGTGAATTCTTCCAAGTGCTTTCAGCTCCTCATTGTTTGTTGACTGCAGTCCGATCGAGAGGCGGTTGATCCCCGCACTCTGATAGACATTCAGTTTCTTTGCCGTCACCGTTCCCGGATTGCACTCGATGCTGATCTCCGCATCCGCCTCCACATGAAAACTCGAAGCAACCTGCTGCAGCACGGTGTAAATCAGATTTTCCTCCAGCCAGCTCGGCGTGCCCCCTCCGATATAAATTGTCGGGACATGATAATTCCCAAGCAGATTTCCGTAATAACGGATTTCCTGCAGCAGGGCATGCACATATCTGATCTGTGTATTGCTGTCTGCCGGAAAGGACAGGAAATCACAGTAATCACACTTTTTCACGCAAAAAGGGATATGAATATATAATTCCAGTTTCTTTTCATTCATAGAATCAGTCTTCATCCAGTTTCAATACACTCATGAATGCCTCCTGCGGCACTTCTACGCTGCCGACCTGACGCATTCTCTTCTTTCCTTCCTTCTGTTTCTCCAGAAGCTTTTTCTTACGGGAAATATCACCGCCGTAACATTTTGCCAGGACATCCTTGCGCATGGCCTTAACCGTTTCACGAGCGATGACTTTTCCGTTTACGGCTGCCTGAATCGGGATTTCAAACAGATGTCTCGGAATCTCTTCTTTCAGACGCTCACACATTTTACGGCCTCTGTCATATGCACTGTCTTTGAATACAATAAAGGATAAGGCGTCCACCATCTCCTTATTAATAAGAATATCCAGTTTGACAAGGTCGGAACGGACATATCCTTTCATTTCATAATCAAAAGAGGCATATCCGCGGGACCGCGACTTTAATGCATCAAAGAAATCGTAAATAATCTCATTCAGTGGCATATCATATTTGATCACGGCACGGGTTGCTTCAATATAATCCATGCTGATATAAATACCGCGGCGTTCCTGACAAAGCTTCATAATTGCCCCGACATACTCGCTGGTTACCATGATCTCTGCCGATACAAACGGTTCCTCCATATATTCAATCTCCGAAGGGTCCGGCAGATTGGACGGATTGGTCAGGTCAAACACTTCTCCGTTGGTCTTGTGCACCTTATAAATAACACCGGGTGCCGTAGTCACAAGATCCAGATTAAACTCACGCTCTAAACGCTCCTGAATAATCTCAAGATGCAGTAATCCAAGGAAGCCGCAGCGGAATCCAAATCCCAGGGCAAGGGACGTCTCCGGTTCATACTGTAACGATGCATCATTGACCTGCAGTTTTTCAAGCGCATCCCGCAGATCCGGATACTTGGCAGAGTCTGCCGGATATAATCCGCAGTACACCATCGGATTGACCTTTTTATATCCCGGAAGCGGTTCTGCACACGGGCGGTCGAGCTCTGTCACAGTGTCTCCGACACGTGTATCGCGCACATTTTTAATGCTCGCCGCGATATATCCAACCATACCTGCGGAAAGCTCGTCACACGGAATAAACTGCCCGGCACCGAAATATCCCACTTCTGTCACCAGATCCTCGGCTCCTGTGGCCATCATTTTGATTTTGGTTCCCACTTTGACGGTACCTTCCTTGATCCGGCAGAAAACAATTACACCCTTATAGGAATCATACAGCGCATCGAAGATCAACGCCTTAAGTGGTGCCTTCGGATCTCCGGCAGGTGCCGGAATCTTTGTCACGATCTGTTCAAGCACTTCCTCAATATTCAGTCCGGTCTTTGCAGAAATACGCGGAGCATCCATCGCCTCGATACCGATCACATCCTCGATTTCCTGTGCGACCTCTTCCGGGCGTGCACTCGGCAGATCAATCTTATTGATGACCGGAAGCACATCCAGATCATGATCCAGTGCCAGATAGACATTGGCAAGTGTCTGGGCTTCCACACCCTGTGCGGCATCCACAACCAGGATGGCACCATCACACGCTGCAAGACTCCGGGATACTTCATAATTAAAATCCACGTGTCCCGGCGTATCAATCAGGTTAAAAATATATTCCTCTCCATCCTTTGCCTGATAAATGATGCGCACTGCCTGGGATTTGATCGTGATTCCCCTCTCACGCTCCAGATCCATATTATCGAGAACCTGTGCCTGCATCTCACGGCTGGTCAGCGTTCCTGTTTTTTCTATGATTCGATCCGCAAGTGTAGACTTACCGTGATCAATATGGGCAATAATACAAAAATTACGAATTTTGCTCTGATCGATTGACATCTTATTCCTCTTTTTCTTTCTACTATAATTTATCGTTTGATAAGTACGGTCCATCAGATGCTGATAGAACCTACGCAATGTTACATTATACCGAAAACAGATCTATAAATCAAACATTGACATCCACTTTTTCCATAATACCTGTTTGGTATCATCGTCCGCAAATGCCGAATGCAGCGAAGCCATATAAATTTTCTCACACATCGGCTCTTGAAACATCCCGGCTTCTGCCAGACGCATATACTCATCCGTACAGCTGGTATCGCTGACGGTACGGTTGTCCGTATTGATGGAAAGCAAAATTCCGGCATCGTAAAATTCCCTAAACGGATAGTCTGTAAAATCCGTGACCGCCTTTGTCTGCAGATTACTTGTCGGGCACAGTTCCACTCCGATCTTTTTCTCTGCAACTTCCTTCTTTAATTCCTCGTCCCCGCTCATGGCAATTCCGTGACCGATCCGCGATGTTCCCAGTTCAATGGCCGTACGGATTTCTTCCCTGCTTCCACATTCTCCTGCATGGATGGTATATGGCATGCCATATTTTTTTGCAGTGGCAAATACGTCCGCAAACGCTGCTGTCGGGTACGCCTTTTCATCCCCTGCCAGATCACAGGCAACAACACCGTTTCCGAGAAATTCCCGCGCTTCTTTTAACATGGCAATATTTTTTTCGGTTTCCAGATTGCGCATGGTGCAGACAATCATTCCGGTCAGGATGTCCGCTTTTTCTTCTGCTTTTTTCAGGCCATCCCGGACGCTCTCTAAGATTTCCCGGACCGAAAGCCCCTGCTCCATGGAAAATGCAGGTGCAAAACGCACTTCCAGATACTTGACCTGTTCTTTTGCTGCAGAAAGTGCCAGATCCTGTGCTGCTGCCGAAAGTCCCTCCTTCGTCTGCAGGCAGCCAAGCGGCAGTTCAAACTTCTCCAGATACTCTGCCAGTGAACTGCAGTCCATCGGTGCCACCAGTTTTTCCCGTAGTTCTTCCAGCCCCAGCGGCTTTTTTTTCTCCTGCTGCATCAGTTTCTGGATCAGGGGCAGGCTCACCGAACCGTCCAGATGACAGTGCAGCTCTATTTTTGGCATATTGTGTGCAATAAATCGATTCATCATCGGCTTTTCCCTCTCTTCTGCAAACTATAACAACGGAAGAAGTGATGTGCCGATCGTATTTGCCGGCATCTGCACTCCAAAATTATCCGCAATGGTCGCCCCGATCACCGCAAATGTATCCTGTGTCGGGAGCGGCCCGCTTCCCTGATCGGATGGCGAATACAAAAGCAGCGGCACCTGCTCTCTTGTGTGATCCGTCCCCTTGTACGTTGGATCGTTTCCATGGTCCGCCGTGATCATCAGCAGATCCTCTTTTTTAAGCAGTGGCATAAGTTCTCCGAGCTTTTTGTCAAACCTCTCGATTTCCTCTCCATATCCGATCGGATTTCTCCGGTGTCCCCACAGCGCATCAAAATCGACCAGATTGGTAAAGCACAAACCGCAGAAATCGGATTGTGCCAGCGCAATGGTCTGATCCATCCCATGGACACTGCTGGTCGAATGCAGACTTTTTGTAATTCCGTATCCGTCAAAAATATCATGGATCTTTCCGACTGCCAGCACGTCATATCCGGCATCCTGAAGCGCATTTAATGCTGTTGGCCCGGTCGGTTTCAACGCATAATCCCTGCGGTTGCTGGTTCTGACAAACTCGCCTTTTTTCTTTCCCACATACGGGCGGGCGATCACGCGTCCCACCCTCCACGCATCACGCATCGTCAGTTTTCTGGCAATCTCACAGTAATGATACAGGGTCTCTAATCCCATCGTCTCCTCGTTCCCGCAGATCTGCAGAACCGAATCTGCCGATGTGTACACGATCAGCTTTCCTTCCCTGATTTCCTGCTCGCCGAGTTCCTCTAAAATCTTTGTTCCGCTTTCCGCCCGGTTTCCTATAATTTTTCTGCCGCATCTTTTTTCCAGTTCTGCGATCAGCTCCGGCGGAAATCCATGTTCCGTAAAGGTGATGAAAGGCTTTTTTGTTTCAATCCCCATCATCTCCCAGTGTCCGGTCATGGTGTCTTTTCCGTTACTTTTTTCATTCAGTGCCGCATAATATCCAAGTGGATGTTCCTGCGGCTGTACCTGTTTTAAGGATTTCAGGTTTGCCAGCCCTAAAGATGCCAGGTTTGGAATATAAAAATGTTCCACGGTCTGTGAAATATGCCCTAATGTATCGGCACCTTCATCTCCGAAGCGTGCGGCATCTGCCATCGCTCCCATTCCCATCGAATCGAGTACTATTACAAAAACACGTTTCAATCGTCTGTCCATGATTTACTCCCCTCCCTGTTTCTTAAGATTTTCCGGTCCAAAACTAAAAGGCAGCAGTTCCTCCAGCGTGTGTACTTCATAGTCCTCCTGGAACCTTGCAAGTACAATCTCAAAATCCCCAGAACAGAATTCCCGCATCACCTGTCTGCAGATTCCACACGGACTGCAAAGATCCGTACATTGGTTTTCCTCTGCCGTTTTTGGGTACAAAACACTTCCACCAACGATTGCAATCGCCTGAAATTCCCGCACACCCTCACTGACCGCCTTGTAAAATGCCGTACGTTCGGCACAGTTTGTTGCAGGATAGGAAGCATTTTCTATATTGCATCCCTGATACACAGTTCCGTTTTTGGCCAGAAGAGCCGCACCCACCTGAAAACGGGAATACGGTGTATACGCCCGCTTTCTCGCCTGAAACGCACTCCGGATCAGTTCTTTATAATCTGTCTGCATCTTTATCCTCCTGTATCAGCAGCCGGATGGCATCCACAGTTGTAGCGATTGCCTGCGTTGTATCATGCACCTGCACGTTCGGCAGCCCCCTTTTTTCCCGCTCCTGATTGGCAAGGACAAGAAAGCAGGCGCCCACACGCACATGCAAAAAACTTCCGGCAATAAAAAGCGCCGCCGATTCCATCTCCGATGCCAGACATCCCATCCTAAGCCATGCCTGCCATTTCTGCGTGAGCTCATAACTTACCGGCATAATCTGTGGCTCATGCTGTCCGAAAAAGGAATCCTTGCTCTGTACCACACCGACATGATGACGTATCCCGCGTTTTTTTGCTGCCTGTACCAGTGCAGTAGTCACTGTAAAATCCGGAACGGCCGGATATTCAACCGGTGCATACTCCCTGCTTGTCCCCTCCATCCGGATCGCTCCGTCTGCAATCACCAGATCTCCGCCAAGTATATTTTCCTGCATTCCGCCGCAGGTGCCTACACGCAAAAACGTGTGTGCACCGCATTTGGAAAGCTCCTCGATGGCAATCGCAGCCGACGGTCCGCCGATTCCGGTGGAAGTCACACTCACCCTGACGCCATCTAACGTTCCGGTGTAAGTCGTAAATTCCCGGTTATCTGCCACCTGCTTTGCATCCGTTAAAAATTCCGCAATCTTTGCACATCGTTTGGGATCTCCCGGCAGGATCACATACTTACCTATGTCCTGCGGTCCCACGCCTGTGTGATACTGTCTGCCTGAGCCTTCTGTATAATCAACCATAAAAATGCCCTCCTCATATAAGTACATTGTAACATTTACAGCCGTTATTTCAACACTTTTGCAAACAGATCTGCAAGTGGTTCCATCGCATTTTTTGCTTCCTCAAACGTATTCGTCTGTGCGCCCACTTCCACCAGCATGCTCTTCGGACAAAAATGCATATTAAAGCGGTACCCTTTTAGATAAATTCGCCTTGTAAAATCCGGATAATATTCCGCAGCGGCAAGCTGCATCTGAAACGAAAACGCCAGATTATCGGAAATATACGGATTTTTTAAATACGGAATATCCCCGGAAGCCGTTGTTCTGCTCAGTCCGTTAAAAAACATGATCTTTGCCATCTTTTTTCCGTTTTGCGTTGTCACCAGACGCGTGTTTTCCCCCACGCCGTCTCTATGTAAATCGATCACTACCTGAATCGATGGATGATCATTTATGATTTTCTGAATCGATGGGGCTGCCTTGGAATATGCATGATCCCGGTCGCCCACATCATATTCTCCTTTATGATGCATGACTTGAAATCCTTCCTCTTCCAACAATTCCGTCAGATAATCTCCCACTCCGACAACACCCGTTTTTTCATCTTTGGAATCGGCATACCGTTCCTGGGAATGGGTATGATAAATTAAAATCTGCGGACCGTCCACCGACTGGTCAATCTTTAGATCCGGTTTCATCAGCTTATCCACGTCCAACTGATTTTTCCCGATGGTCGTTGTATTATCGACCTGATAAAAGGTCTGTCTCAGATAATCAAAATCCTGCAGTTTTTTGCGGTTGACAGAAACTTTTTTCCCGGAGGTTTCTGTTTTTTTCTCCGGCTTTTTAGACTCTTTTTGTATCGGGGTCTCGTCCACATTCTGGCTTTCCTGCTGCACTGGCTGTTCCGTTACCGCCTTTTCATTTTCCGCAATGATCTGCTTTGCCTGTTCATTTTCCTCTGCTGCCTGATTCTCATAATACGCCAGGTTTTCCTCCTGTGATTCATACCACAGCCGCTGCTCGTTTTGTGCAATTGCCGGATACATGGAAGCCGTCACATCCCGGTATATATTCGGAATTCCTTCCTCCTGCGCCCCCAGTACCCCCGGCACATAAAGATTAAGCACTCCGTTATAAAATTTCAGGGACAGATTCTGCCCCAGAAACTGCACCAGTCCGCCACCCCAGCAATACGCAAAAGCACAGACCAGCACAAAATCTATCGTCACCAGAAAAAGAAGCAATCGTCTCCTCACCCTATCACCACCTTGAGAGAATTATATGCCTTTTCTTTTGTCCCTATTCCTCTTTATCTCCCAGAAGCGCAATATTGAGTCCCTCCGAAATCAGAAAACTTAAATTTTTGATCGAGTCATCAATGTTTTTCGGTGTGACAAAAAGACCATTCAGCTGTGGCGAGAGCAGTTCCCTTGCCAGTTCCTGCCGCTCCCTCTCATCCAGCTTCTGCAGATCCGAAAGCGATAATGCGGAAATAAATTCCGTCATGGCATCCGAGACAATCGTTGCCGCATCCACGACCGTCGGCACACCGAGAGAAATCACGGGAACGCCCACACTTTTGCGGTTGATGGCATTGCGGTGATTGCCGATTCCGCTTCCCGGCGTGATTCCCGTATCCGTCAGCTGGATCGTCCGTCCCAGCCGCCGGATGCTTCTTGCCGCCAACGCATCGACCGTGATCAGAAAATCCGGTTTCGTCTCTTTTACCACACCCTTTAAGATCTCCACACATTCCATACCGGTCTGCGCCATAACCCCCGGCACGATTCCGCTGACTTTTCCCACATCTTCTCTCTGGAATGCGTACTTTCCGAATTCATTCAGGATGTGGCGGGTGATAAATAAATTATCCACCACTCTCGGTCCCAGCGCATCGGGCGTCACTTCCCGGTTGCCCAGTCCGACAACCAGTGCCGCGACTTCCAGCCCCTTTTTTAAATTTTTTTCAATCTCTTTTCCCGGCAGAAGATTCCGCATGATCTTTGCCAGCTCCAAAGAAATATCCCTGTGGTATCCGGCATCTTCCTCTATCATCTCCGGCGCCTCGATCGTAATGTACGTCCCCTTTGGCCTTCCCATCGCAACGGATGCATTCTCGGTCTCGATCATCACGGTACTGACAATCACTCCATTTTCCCGCCGTTCTTCCAGAACACGGATGCCGCGCATATCTGCCTGGTCTTCCTGCAGCCGCTCCTGTGATTCGAGTGCCAGATCCGTGCGGATCGGATAACTATTTTCCAACATGCCTCTTCCTCCCCTTTTACCATATGCATTTTTGCAGAAATGGTTTCTGGAGATAGTATGTACGGCATAGATTTTTTTATGCCTGAAATTAAAAACCGCAGGGACGAATGTCCCTGCGGTTTATCTGTATTCCTCTGTTTCCGGATCAATTATTTACCAGCGTAAAGAGTTACTAACTTCTTTAAGTGATCATACTCATCCTTAGAGTTCTTCTCAGCCTTTGCAAATAACTCAGCAGCTCTCTCCGGGTTGAACTTCGCAAGAGATGCATAACGGTTCTCACCCTTTAAGAATGCCTGATAATCGCCTGTAGGCTCCTTGCTGTCTAATGAGAATGCATCTTTGCCTTCTACAGCAAGTGTTGGGTTGTAACGGAAGTTGAACCAGTATCCGGACTCAACTGCTAACTTCTCCTCAGTCTGAGCCTTGCTCATACCCTTCTTGATACCATGGTTGATACATGGAGCGTAAGCAATGATCAGTGATGGTCCCGGATAAGCCTCTGCCTCTGCAAGAGCCTTAACACACTGATTCATATCAGCACCCATAGAGATGTGTGCTACATATACATAACCATAGCTCATTGCGATACCAGCAAGATCTTTCTTCTTTGTCTCTTTTCCACCTGCAGCAAACTGTGCGATTGCTCCAGTAGGAGTAGCCTTAGAAGACTGTCCGCCTGTGTTAGAGTAAACCTCAGTATCGAATACCATTACGTTGATATCCTTACCAGATGCTAATACATGGTCAACACCACCGAATCCGATGTCGTATGCCCATCCATCACCACCGAAGATCCACTGGGACTTCTTAGCGAGGAAATCTTTCTCCTTTAATACATTCTTGGAAGCGTCACATCCGCAAGCCTCAAGAGCTGCTACTAACTTCTCTGTAGCTGGTCCGTTCTCGATACCGGAAGCGAATGTATCATTCCACTCCTTGATGGCCTCCTTAACATCAGCCTTATCTGTGTTAGCTGCGATCTCATCCAGCTCGTTCTTTAATCTGTCACGGATTGCTCTCTGAGCAAGTAACATACCATAACCAAACTCTGCTGCATCTTCGAACAGTGAGTTAGACCATGCAGGACCATGACCCTTCTTGTTTGTTGTATAAGGTGTAGAAGGTGAAGAGTTTGCCCAGATAGAAGAACATCCAGTTGCATTTGCAATGTACATTCTGTCACCGAATAACTGGGTAATTAACTTAGCGTAAGGTGTCTCACCACATCCACCACAAGCTCCGGAGAACTCAAGTAATGGCTGACGGAACTGAGATCCCTTAACAGAGTTAAGTTTGAATTTCTCGATAACATCTTCCTTATCCTCAAGAGATACTGCGTAATCGAAGTACTTCTGCTCATCCTCATGTGCCTCGAATCCGGTCATTGTGATAGCCTGTACCTTATCAGGACATACGTTTACACAAGAACCACATCCTGTACAGTCGAATGCGGAAACAACGATTGCGAACTTGTAACCTGGCATCTGGTTAAGATCCTTCATCTGCATTCCTTCCGGAGCCTTAGCTGCCTCAGCCTCTGTCATAGCGACTGGACGGATTGCTGCATGAGGACATACATAAGAACACTGGTTACACTCGATACACTTGGTAGCATCCCATACAGGAACGTCTGTTGCAACACCACGCTTCTCGTATGCTGCTGTACCGGATGGAGTCCAGCCTGTCTCGTATTTCTTAACAACAGATACAGGAATTGTGTTACCCTGCTGTCCGTTGACTTTCTGCTGAATATCCTTAACGAAGTCAACAACTTCCTTGTTGTCTCCCTTAACTTCTACAGAGTAATCATCATCTGTGCAGTTCTTCCAGCTCTCTGGAACATCTACCTTAACGTATGCTGTAGCACCGGCATCGATTGCGTCGTGGTTCATCTTAACGACATCGTCACCCTTCTTAGCATAAGATCTTGTAGCTGCGTCCTTCATAAGCTTGATAACTTCCTCTTCCGGAATCAGCTTTGTCAGAGAGAAGAATGCTGACTGAAGTACAGTGTTGATACGGTTTCCAAGACCGATCTCTTTACCGATCTTTACACCATCGATGATGTAGAAGTTGATGTTGTTCTCTGCGATGTATCTCTTTACCTGACCCGGTAACTTCTCATCCAGTTCATCAACTGTCCACTGTGTATTGAACAGGAATGTACCGCCCGGTACCAGATCCTGAACCATGTTGTACTTGTAGATGTATGCTGTACAGTGACATGCTACAAAGTTTGCCTGAGAGATCAGGTATGTGGAACGGATTGGAGAATGTCCAAAACGTAAGTGGGAAATTGTAACACCACCGGACTTCTTGGAGTCATAATCAAAGTATGCCTGAGCGTACATATCTGTGTTGTCACCAATGATCTTGATGGAGTTCTTGTTGGCACCTACTGTACCATCTGCACCAAGACCCCAGAACTTACAGTTTGTAGTTCCTTCCGGAGTAGTAACAGGATTTTCCTTAACTTCCAGGGAAAGATTTGTAACATCATCGATGATACCGATGGTAAATCTCTCTTTCTCTGTGTTGTTGTATACAGCGATGATCTGTCCAGGAGTAGTATCCTTAGATCCTAATCCGTAACGTCCGCTTGTAATTGTAACCTGATCGAACTTAGATCCCTTTAATGCAGCAACTACATCTAAGTATAATGGCTCACCAAGAGAACCTGGCTCTTTTGTTCTGTCTAATACTGCAATTCTCTTAACAGTATCCGGAATAGCCTCGATTAAAGCTTCCTTTACGAATGGTCTGTAAAGACGAACCTTAACAACACCGACCTTCTCGCCCTTTGCCATTAAGTAATCGATGGTCTCATCGATGGTCTCACATACAGAACCCATAGCAATGATGACACGGTCAGCATCAGCAGCTCCGTAGTAGTTGAACAGCTTGTAGTCTGTGCCGATCTTGGCATTTACCTTGTCCATATATTCCTGTACGATTGCAGGCAGCTCGTCGTATGTAGAGTTGCAAGCTTCTCTTGACTGGAAGAAGATGTCAGGGTTCTGTGCAGATCCCATTTCTACCGGATGATTTGGATTTAATGCATTCTTACGGAAAGCATCAACTGCATCCATATCTACCATATCTTTCAGATCTTCATAATCCCATGTCTCGATCTTCTGAATTTCGTGAGATGTACGGAATCCATCGAAGAAGTTGATGAATGGAATTCTTCCCTTGATTGCTGCGCAATGAGCAACCGGAGTTAAGTCCATAACTTCCTGTACGGATGACTCACAAAGCATTGCAACACCTGTCTGACGGCAAGCATATACATCAGAGTGATCACCGAAGATGTTCAGTGCATGTGTAGCAACACAACGAGCGGATACGTTGAATACGCCCGGAAGTCTCTCACCAGCTACTTTGTACAGGTTCGGGATCATAAGTAACAGACCCTGGGATGCTGTGTAAGTAGTTGTTAATGCACCAGCTGCAAGAGATCCGTGTACAGTACCGGCTGCACCAGCCTCAGACTGCATTTCTGTAACCTGAACGGTCTGTCCGAAAATGTTCTTACGACCAGCGGTTGCCCACTCATCTGTAGCCTCAGCCATAACAGATGAAGGAGTAATAGGATAGATTGCTGCAACATCAGTAAACGCATAAGAAGCGTGTGCTGCTGCATGGTTTCCATCCATGGTTTTCATTGAACGTTTCATGAATTAGTCCTCCTATTTTTAATTAAAGTTCAAACATAAAAAACATTGAATCAGAATGTCTTCTAACTAAATAATATAGGATGAATGCACCCAAAAATCAAGCGATAGCGACAGCATTTCTTGTTTTTTTACAAATACATCTTTTCAAAGTCGCCAATCGGAACCGGACAATTGCATAAATATCCCTGTCCGCAGGTGAATCCACCTTCTTTGAGGAACTGCTCCTGTTCCTCCGTTTCCACCCCCTCTATAATAATATCTTTATGTAAAATCTTTACCATACGGCCGATTTCGTAAAGAAGATTTTTCTTTTGTTCCGTCATGCCTTTATTAATAAAACTTTTGTCAATTTTTATGACGTCTGCAGGCATATCTGCAAGTACGGAAAGTGAAGAATATCCTGTTCCGAAATCATCAATTGCCACACGGAATCCAATCTCGTGCAGCCGGTTCATACACTTTTCAAGGACTGCTACATTTTTTACAAGTACGCCCTCTGTCACCTCAATTTCTATATACTCCGGACGGACACTGTATTTGGAAAGCACATGCTGGATACGGTTTAAAAATTCCTCTCCGTCCGACTCAAAATGACGCCCGGAAAAATTGGTTGAAATCACAATTTTTCTCCGGTGCTGCTTGTCCCATTTTTCGAGAGTTTTTAACACTTCCTCATAAATATAAAAATCAAGCTCTGTGATATATCCTATTTTTTCGAGAGAATCAATAAACATTCCCGGCGGAAGAATCTTTCCATCCGGACGTTTCCATCGTGCCAGTGCTTCTGCCCCATAAACACTCCGGTCACGTAAAATAAACTTTGGCTGCAGATACATCTGGAAATCATCCCGGTATAATGCCTCATAAAATTCCCCGACTATTTTTTGCTCCTCGGTACGCTGGATACGCAGGGAAGGATTATACAGGGTAATATCCCTCTTCCCGGTATTTTTTGCATTTTTCCATGCAAGATTGGCATTTTCAATCGCAAACTCGATGTCCATTTTATTGTCTTCCAGAATATATACCCCTGCCGATATCCCCATTCCACTGTTTGGATACCTGTGATTCTGCATATTGGAAAATCTTTTATTTCTGTTGTGCAGACAATCGATCATTTTTTCCTGACTTTCATCTGCAATCAGAAGCAGAAAAAAATCCGAATACAAACGGCAGCCTGCACGGAAATACTCCTGCATAAAGATATCCTGTGCAAACATTTTAAGGACACTGTCCCCTACTTTATAGCCATAATTTTCATTGATATATCCAAAATTATTGATATCCATATACTCAATGGCATATACTTCATCCGGCTTGGAATGTGCCAGAATTTCAATCACCGCTTCACGGAATGCCTCCTGATTGTACAGCCCTGTCAGCGGATCTTTTTTCTGGATGGAACTGATCTGTTCCCGGCTTTCTGTGACCCGATAGCGCAGGGACACAAAAATAGCCATCATACGGGTCAGTTCCTGAAAAATTTCCAACTCTCCCGGCTGCCACTGCCGTTCTTCGTCCAGTGACACATAAATTACTTCCCCTGTACAGCCCCCAACATATTCAAATTTTCCAACCACAGCAGAAAACGGAGCGTTTTCGTTGTATGTATCCGTTGACTTAAGATACTTTCCCATCCCCGTTGCAAAATTGCTCCGCGAATTTTTAACTATCATATACTCCCCTGGCTGTAGTTCCTTTAGTGAAGGACTTTTCTTTGGAAACGCACTTTTCCCATAAAAAGAGAAATTATTTCCAAAATAATTGGTCATGACCATTCCGTCATTTTCGGTGTTATCCTCAAATACCATAACAAGATCCAGCTGGTATCTTTCCGTAATCCTGTTTAAAAGCATATTCAGCGACCCGTCTATATTTTTGGCGTGCGCCATAAGACTGATGGAAAATGCAAGGAATTCACGGTCTTCTGCGCCCATGTTTTCCCGCCGCTCAATGTTTTTGATTCCGTTTCTGATCATTCCCACATCTTTTGCACCGGCAATCTCATATCCATTTTTGCCCCCCTGCTTGGTACGATACATGGCATGATCCGCTTTTTCAAACAGGGAACTGTATGTATTTCCATCCCCACCGTTACAGGCGGCCAGACCAATACTTGCCGAGATCCTGTAGTGAATGGAGCCCCCCGTATAAACTTTGCAGAGTGCTTCTCCAAGATTTCCGGCACGTTCCTTTGCCTTCTCGAGTGTTGTGTTCTTCATCAGCACAAGGAATTCATCCCCACCGACCCTTCCGGTCAGATCATTGTTGCGGAAAAAAGATTTGATAATATTTGCAACATCTACGATTACGGTATCACCGAATGTATGCCCGAAATTATCATTGACACCTTTAAAATTATCAATATCAATCAGAAACAATACATGGGTTCCGTCTTCTGCTCCTTCCAGAAATGCATCGGTCTCCCTTTGGATTTCCAGCTTGTTGAGCAGTTTTGTCAGCGGATCTCTCCGCACTTCTTCCTGAAGATTCTTATCTTCATCAATATTAAAACTTCTTCCGATAATCCGGGTGATCCGTCCATTATGGTCTGCAATGCTCTTGTAATAAGTTCTAAACCAGAGATATTTCGGTGTCTCATTTTCCGTATGGATATTAAACCTTGTATCCATACTTCCGGTTTTTTCCTCTGTGGCAGCTTCTTTCATAGCCTTCAGAAAAAGCTCCTGATCCGGTGGACAGAGTGTCAGAACTTCTTCATCCACCGGAAAATATTGTTCGGAATAATCGTATTGTCCCCTCAGTTCCATCAGCCGGTACGAGCGCAGCATCGTCCAGTTTTCCACATCCAGATCAAACGGATATTCCAAAGACAGCTGTTCCATCAGCTCATATTTCTGGTTCAACAGTTTCTGATGTTCTTCCCGTCTTTTTTCCTCATCAATATCCCATAAAAATAAAACCACATATGGTTTTACATCGTAATGTGCCAGAACACTGCACCGCATCTCCACCCACCGGGTTTTCCCATCGGGGCGTACGATACGAAGCTGCATTTTTCCGTTGTCATGTGTCCGGACAACATTTTCCAATACACTGACCAGATTTGCATAATCTTCGTCATATACCATTTTTTGTGGCCTGGTTTCCCGCAGTTCCTTTTCCGTATATCCAAGTACATCCGTAAACTCTGCGTTTGCCTCTTCCACTCTCCAGTCTGCCCCACAACTGACAATTGCAACTGCGACAGGCAGATCCAACTGTATAAATTCCCTATAATCCATAGCTTTGCCCCAATTTCGTTCAATTCTTTCTCCATTATATCATTATTTCTATACATTTCCAACAAGAAAGCGTTTTTCTTCTTGAAATATATCCCATGTCATGTTTATAATAGAATTTGTGATTTTATCATAGACATATTAAGTAAAGCAATGAGGTTTTCGTATGATTAGTGCAAATAACATTACTTTAAGATTAGGCAAAAAAGCCCTTTTCGAAGATGTAAACGTAAAGTTTACCGAGGGGAACTGTTACGGTTTGATCGGTGCAAACGGTGCCGGCAAATCTACCTTTTTAAAAATTTTATCCGGGCAGTTAGAGCCAACCAGCGGTGACATTGTCATCACACCGGGACAGCGTCTGTCTTTCCTGCAGCAGGACCACTTCAAGTATGATGAGTATACCGTACTCGACACGGTTATCATGGGAAATAAACGTCTGTATGACATCATGAAAGAAAAAGATGCCATCTACATGAAAGAAGATTTTTCCGATGAGGATGGTATCCGCGCCAGTGAACTTGAAGCAGAATTTGCAGACATGGACGGCTGGAATGCCGAATCCGATGCTGCCACCCTGTTAAACGGTCTTGGAATTCCGACCGAGGATCACTACACACAGATGGCAGACCTGCCGGGTGCCGCAAAAGTCAAAGTACTTCTTGCGCAGGCACTGTTTGGCAACCCGGACATTCTTCTTCTCGATGAGCCGACCAACCACCTGGATCTTGATGCCATCGCATGGTTAGAAGAATTTCTGATCAACTTTGAAAACACGGTTATCGTGGTTTCCCATGACCGTTATTTCTTAAACAAAGTCTGCACCAACATTGCAGATATGGATTACGGCAAAATTCAGCTGTATGCCGGAAACTACGATTTCTGGTATGAATCCAGCCAGCTTCTTGTCCGTCAGATGAAAGAAGCCAACAAGAAAAAGGAAGAAAAAATCAAAGAGCTGCAGGAGTTTATCTCCCGTTTCTCTGCAAATGCTTCCAAATCCAAGCAGGCAACTTCCCGTAAGCGTGCCCTGGAAAAAATCCAGCTAGATGACATCCGTCCTTCCAGCCGTAAATATCCGTACATTGATTTCCGTCCAAACCGTGAAATCGGAAATGAAGTTCTGACCGTAGACGGAATCAGTAAAACCATTGACGGTGTAAAAGTTCTTGACAACATTTCCTTTATTGTCGGACACGATGACAAAATCGCCTTTGTCGGTGGAAATGAGCTTGCAAAGACAACATTGTTTAAAATTCTCGCCGGGGAAATGGAACCGGATGAAGGATCTTACAAATGGGGAGTTACAACAAGCCAGTCTTATTTCCCGAAGGATAATACCGCCATCTTTGATTCCGATGAGCTGATCGTTGACTGGCTGACCCAATACTCCGAGATCAAAGACGCAACTTATGTCCGCGGTTTCCTCGGCCGTATGCTTTTTGCCGGTGAAGATGGTGTAAAAAAGATGCGTGTCCTCTCCGGTGGAGAAAAAGTCCGTGTCCTTCTCTCCCGCATGATGATCATGGGAAGCAACGTTTTGATCTTTGATGAGCCGACAGACCACCTGGATATGGAATCCATCACCGCATTGAATAATGGTATGATCAAATTCCCTGGTGTCATCCTGTTTGCCTGCCGTGACCATCAGGTCGTACAGACAACTGCGAACCGCATCATCGAGTTTCTTCCGGATGGAAGCATGGTAGACAAGGTTTCTACTTATGACGAATATCTCGAAAGTGATGTTATGGCAAGAAAACGTCAGGTATACAATACAACTGCAGATGAGGAGGCAGATGATTAATCTGTTACCCTCTGTCTGTTTGGTAAAAACAGGAAACCCTCTCTGCTGGTCTGTCCAGCAAAGAGGGTTTCCTGCATTTCGAAAACTCATTTTCAACTATTTAAAACATATCTGTAAAAATATTTCCGCTGTTATAATTGTAATTATACGTGCCATTCTTCGTATATGTATTGGATTTTGCGGCTTCTGACTTTGCATAGGACTCTGTCATGGCTGCCTTTGTTGCCACACTGTATGCGTAGGAACCGGTTCCATTGAACAGGTTCTTTATTTTCTCTGTGTCCGCACTCTTAAACGTTGTCTCATCCACCGACAGCCTGCCGGTCTTTTCATCGACCGTAATTCCTATTTCCTTTAAGGGTTTCTCATTGTAAGAAGTCTCATTTTTCATAGAACTTACCGACCGGGAAATGCGGTTCGTCGATGACTTGCCGGCTGTATCCAGCATGGAGTTGTAATCATCCGCAAAACGCTTTACTGCTTTGTAGATCTTGTCCGTATCGTAGCTGCCCCCGGAATCCTTTGTAAACACCTTGTTGTTACTGCGGGTATACAATGCCTTGGCAGAGTCTGTCAGTTCCTTGGCATCGGACTCAATCGCAGCCAGCGTCTTGGTACTGTCTTTTGACGTTGATGTGGTCGTGGCCAGATCCTCGATCGTATTTTTGGTGCTGTCATCCGACTTCGAGGTGCCCTTCGTGGAATCCATTGAAAAATAAGAGCGCATTAATTTGCCATAAGAACCACTGCGAATACTTGCATACTCACTTAAATTGATTCCAAACAGGCCACTTCCTGTGCTTTTCGAAGAACCCAGACTGGAAAATAAAGTACTTACTGACGATGAATCATACATCGAAATTCCTCTCATAGTATCACCTCTTTCACACAATTCTTTCTTTTATCCTATCGCTTTTTCACTGTTTTTACAATACTTTTGTGGTATTTTTCCGTATTTTGGTTATAATTACGAAAAGATAACAATTTCTTTTCGTTTTGTTCATATTTTATTCACAATCAGATGCTATTATAAGAACATAAAAGAAAGCAAAGTTACTAACTTGTTATTTTTTCATAATTCGCCCCATTGTCCATTGGACAATGGGGCACTCCTCTTTTTATCAAGAATTTTCTTAAATGTCTTCTATCTGCCAGTCAATCGGCTCGATTCCATGTTCTTTTAGAAACTGATTTGCCTGACTGAAATGTCTGCATCCAAAGAACCCGCGATACGCGGAAAGCGGACTTGGATGCGGTGCCTTTAAGATCAGGTGCTTTGGATTTGTAAGCATCGGTATTTTGCTCTGCGCCGGACGTCCCCACAACATATACACAATCGGACGATCCTGCGCATTCACTGCCTGAATGATCGCATCCGTAAACTGCTCCCATCCTCTTCCCTGATGGGAATTTGCCTGATGCGCCCGCACCGTAAGCACGGTATTCAAAAGCAGTACACCCTGATCTGCCCATTTTTTCAGATAGCCGTTGTTTGGAATTTTACACCCCAGATCATCCTGCAGTTCTTTATAAATATTCTGCAGAGATGGCGGAATTTCTTTCTGATCCGGAAGGACAGAAAACGAAAGACCATGTGCCTGATGTTCATTGTGATACGGGTCCTGTCCCAGAATCAGTACTTTTACCTCACTAAGCGGTGTAAAATGCAGTGCATTAAAAATATCCTCTGCCGGCGGATACACAACCGTGCGGCTATACTCTTCTTTCACAAACTGATACAGCTGCCGGTAATATGGTTTGGCGAATTCCTCACGGACTGCCGGAAGCCAGTCGTTTGTTATCATTGCCATAATTTCATTCACTCCTATCTACGCACGGAGACACCGCGGTCTGCCAGATAGTTTTTCAGATCCATGATCTCCAGCTCCTTATAATGAAACAGGGACGCTGCCAGTGCTGCATCTGCATGTCCCTCTGTCAGGGCCTCATAAAAATGTTCTTTTGTGCCCGCACCACCGGATGCAATCACTGGAATGGAAACATTGTCTGCAATCTGTCTGGTCAGTTCAATATCATACCCTGCCTTTGTTCCATCGCAGTCCATGCTGGTCAGAAGAATTTCTCCCGCACCAAGTCTGTTAGCTTTCATTGCCCATTCTACAGCGTCAAGCCCGGTATCAATACGACCGCCGTTTTTGTAAACATTCCAGCCACTTCCATCCTCTCTTCGTCTGGCATCAATGGCGACTACCACACACTGGCTGCCAAACTTGTCCGCTGCATTTCCAATCAGCTCCGGTGTATTGATTGCGGAAGAATTAATGGAAATCTTGTCGGCACCTTCCCGAAGCAGTACCTTAAAATCCTCCACCGTACGGATACCACCGCCTACCGTAAACGGGATAAACACCTTCTCTGCAACCTTACGCACCATGTCTACCACCGTTGCACGGTGATCGGAAGATGCAGTAATATCCAGAAAGACTACTTCATCTGCGCCCGCCTTGTCGTAAGCTGCTGCGACCTCTACCGGATCTCCGGCATCTCTTAAATTCACAAAGTTAATGCCTTTTACCACGCGTCCGTCATTCACATCCAGACAAGGAATAATTCTCTTCGTAAACACTATGCATTTCCTCCCTGCAGCTTTGCAAAATTTTTCAAAATCGAAAGTCCAACCGTACCGCTCTTTTCCGGATGGAACTGACATGCAAATGTATTTCCGGATTCTACCGATGCATGAATTGTCGTACTGTACTGTGTGGTTGCTTTCACAATCTGTTCATCCGCTGCTTTCAGATAATAGGAATGTACAAAATATACATACGGATTTTCCTCCAGCCCAGCAAAAAGTCTTCCGTCATTCTGTAAATGCAGAGAATTCCACCCGATGTGCGGAATCTTAAGTCCCGACTGATCCGGAATCCGCAGAATCTGTCCGTCCAGCACATGGAGTCCCTCTACACCCTGACTCTCATCGCTTCCCTCAAAGAGAAGCTGCAGTCCCAGACAGATGCCAAGAAATGGCTTATTTTCCGCTGTCACCTGATGAATCACCTTGTCCAGCTCGTATTTTTTCAATTGTTCCATCGCATCGCCAAATGCACCGACTCCCGGAAGAATCACTTTGTCTGCGGTCTTAATCTCGTGAAAATTACGTGTGATCACACAGTCTTCTCCGAGAAAATGCAATGCTTTTTCCACGCTTTTTAAATTTCCAGCGTTGTAGTCTATTATTGCAATCATATAGGTCTTACTCCTAAATTAACAGTCTCCTGCCTTACTTTCTGCTATTTTTCTATCCCAGCCCAAGTTCTTTCAGCTTCTGATGCAGTTTTACCGTATAATCATCCCGCTTTCTGGTCTGGTAGATATCCAGTGCCTCATCCCCTGTCATATCATAATCTTTCAGCAGTGCTTTGATAATCTTTCCTCCGATCTTCTCCAGCTGATCTTCACAACCATACTCTTTGGCATTTTTCTGGTTCAGGTCATAACGCCCATATGCACATACCAGTGCATCAAGTGCATCAAGTTTTGAACCGTAATTATCAAATACGAGATATGCCTGATACTTTTCCGAGACAGCAGCAAGAGTTGCCAGCTGATGATAAAGCTTTTCATCGCGCTCCTTGATCGAAAGCCCCTGCAGCTTACTGTATGCTTCCACATAAGAACCCTGCTCATATTTTTCCTTTGCCTGACTTAAGTTTGCCTGATACCCCAAAAGATTTGTCACAATCATGACAAATGCAAACAATGACACTGCCATAAGAACAATCGCAATCACCGGTCTCTTTGGCAGCGGCGGTGTGTTATCCACTTCCTTAGGTTTTTTCTCCTTTTTCGGTTTCGGCGGTTTTGGCTGTTTTGGCTTCTTTTCTTTCTTCGGTTTTTTCTCTTTTTTCGGTTTTTCCTTTTTCTTTTCCGGTTCCCTTCCGGCATCACCGCCTGTACCTTCAAGTTCCTTTAAGATCTGCTGGTTTTCCTCCGAAAGTTCACTGACATCCGCTCCCTGTGTATTTCCGATGTCAACCGCCTGCTTTTCTTCCTCATCATCCTCTCCGAAAATAATCCGGGAAAGTTTCTGCCAGAAGCCGCCTTTTTTCTCTTTTTTTTCTTTCTTATTCTTTTTCTTTTTTTCATTTTTCCCATTGGAAGCGGTTTCTTCTGCCTGTGCCGGTATGTCTTCCTGCTCTGTAAGTTCTGGAATCTTATCTGCCACTTCTTCCTGCGGATTCATTTCCGATCTTGCAAAATCACCGATGGAATCAGTTTCTTCCAAAGGTTTTCCATCTTGATCAGAAGAAAGCATATCCCCCAGATCCGATAAATCCTGATCTCCAGAAAGCATATCCATAAGATCCGAATCCGAAAGCCCTGACAGATCCAGTTCTCCATCCTCTTCTTTTGGCAGATTGCTGTCAAACGTTCCGACTGCATCATCAAGTGTATTCACCTCGAAATCATCCGCATCGGGTGGTATTGCAGTTTCCAACGGACTTTTCCCCTGAAAACCGATTTCTTCTTCCTTTGCTGCATCCCCTGTCGAAAAATCATCCTGTGGAATATTATCGAGCAGATCATCCAGGGAAGCGTCAATCTGTGTGGCTTTTTCTTCCTGTTTTTTTTGATTCAGGCTCTCGGTATACTCCGGAATATCTTCCTTGAGCAGTTCTTCCTCAAACTCCCTCAAAAAATCTTCTTCATTTTTCGCTTTTGCCTTTTCCTTCGTTTCTTCTTCTCCAAACAATTGCTTTTCAAAATCATCTCTCAGAACCTGTTTTGCTGCCTGCTGTTCCTTCGGATGTTCCGTTTCTTCTCCATGCATGGAATTTAATAATTGATCCAGATAATTTTCCGATGAGTGGTCTCCCATGTGTTTTTCTCCATTCCATCTGTTTATTCCATAAACCTGCAAAGGGATGTGATGAAGCCATCACACCCCTTACTGTTTTGCCGGAATTTATTTGTTTCTCTTTGCAAGTAATTCATCAATGGCATCTACAAGACTTCCGATTTCAGGTTTGGTCAGCTGTGCATCTGCACCAAGCGACTCCCCTTTTCTTCTCATTTCCTCATTTACAAGAGAGGAGAAAATGATAACCGGAAGATGTTTCAGTTTGTCATCTGATTTGATCAGCTTCGTAAGACGATGTCCGTCCATCTGGGGCATTTCAATATCGGTAATGACACAATGAACGTTCTCGTCCAATGTCCCCGCCTTTTCAAATTCCTGAATCTTGTCCCATGCTTCCTGTCCATTACATGTAACAATCAGTTTTTCGTATCCTGCTTTTTTCAGACAGTCCGTAATCAAACTGCTCAGCAACGGAGAATCCTCTGCAATCAGAATTGGATCCTCGCTCCGGCTTCTCTCCCCGATCTGTTCAATATCATTGACCCTGAGACCGGTTTCCGGACTGATGGATGATACAATTGCCTCAAAGTCAAGAATAACAACCAGTTTTCCGTCCATCTTGATCACACCAGTTGCAACACTTCCGTCTTCTCCATTAATCGTAGAATCCGGTTTGATGATCTCATTCCATGATACACGGTGAATTCCTACCACCTGATCCACATGAAATGCCACATCAAGTTTATTAAAATTCGTGATAATAAACAGACCTTCCTGTCCATCATCCTCCATGCCAAGACACTTTTTCAGATTGATGACCGTAATCATCACCTCGCGCGGCATAAAAATGCCTTCTACGCTCGGATGTGTATTCGGTACAGGAGTAACCTTCTGGTATGACAAAATCTCCCTGATCTTTGCCACATTGATTCCGTAATGATTATCTCCTAATGTAAACTCTAAAATTTCTAATTCGTTCGTCCCTGACTCTAACAGAATATTTGTATCCATATACGTCCTCCCGCACTTTTCTGTATTGGTAATCCCTTATGTTTATTATATCATATTTTGTAAAATTTGGGGGCATTTATTTGTATTTCAGAGAATAAATTGTATCTTTTATTTCTGCATACAGTGTCTCACCCGAAATTTTATCAGCCTGGTCTTTCGGAATCTGAAACAGTAAAACCGCTGTTTTCTTCTTTCCGCCCCTGATGGTTTCCCCATAAGAGGAAAGACTTCTGGTTCCGAGCGAAGCAGTCTCCTTTATCCTGTTTTTTCCGTCAAAACATGCATAAAATGTAATACCGAGTTTTTCTGTATCCAGCCTGACCTTTTTCTTCCCCTTATTTTTAATTTCAAACTTCATCACAACAAGTTTGTTTCCATCCTCAGGAGTTACTGCAAAATAGTCTCCCTCCTGATAGATATTCTGAACCCTGCATCCTTTGTAAGAAACGGTCAGACCCGATGCATGTCCGATTGCCTCGGCGATCGGCATCGTCTCCATCTCCTGTGTCTGGGTTTCTCCCGTGGCATCTGACGCCATGTTGTTGTCCGCACTCTGGGTATTCTGGCTCTCCGGCATCTGGCTGTCCTGTTTTTGTGTCTCCTGTGTCTCTTCGGATGAAGCGGCTGTCATTCCGTCTTTCTGCTCAATATTATACTTTGCAAGAATATGCGCCGAATACTGCACGACCAGATTTTCTTCGTCCTCTGACAAATCATACATCTGGGTTCCACAGCCTCCCAACAGGAGTATTGCTGACACTGCCATCACAGGCAGACTTATTTTCTTTTTCATACTCTTTTACCCTCTTGTCACTTTTGCCCTATAATCTATGTTTTATGGTATCATATTCTGAAAAATAAGACAATCTTTTCTTTGCATTAATTATTGGTCTCCAATTCCATCCAAAACTCCACACCGTCCGGGTGATTGACTGCACCGCATTTCTGATGAAAAGAATCCATGATTGCCTTGACAATGGACAATCCGATTCCGCTTCCACCATATTCACGTGTTCTTGCTTTGTCTACTTTATAGAATTTCACCCAGATCTTGTCAAGATCCTCTTCAGGAATCGGGTCACCGGTATTAAACACACTCGTGCGTACCAGATGGTCATGTTTTTGAAAACGAATGGTAATCTTTTTTTCTCCTGCCGCATGGTTCATGGCATTGGTCAGGAAATTCGTAATCACCTCTTCCACCTTAAACTCATCCCCCCAGACATATACCGGACCTTCCCTGTAAAATTCGATATTCACCTGTTTTTGTGCCGCCATGATGGATGCAGACTGGATCACGCCGTCAATCAGCTCCGTGATATCAAACCGTGTCATTTCCACGGTATCATTGCCAAACTCCAGCTGATTGAGTGTCAGCAGCTGCTTTACCATATGATTCATCTTTTCCGATTCATCCATAATCACATCACAGTAAAAATCACGGCTCTCCGCATCATCATTGATGCATTCTTTTAATCCTTCCGCATATCCCTGTATGAGTGCCAACGGTGTTTTCAGCTCGTGTGAAACATTCGAAAGAAATTCTTTTCTCATTTCATCGATCTGTTCTTTTTTCTCGATATCCTGCTGCAGGCTGACGTTTGCTGTCTTTAGTTCCGAAATCGTCTCTTCCAGTGTCTCCGACAATTCATTCATGGAATTTCCAAGTTCATCAATCTCCCGGCTCACATGACATACCGGTATATACTTTGCATCAAAATCCAGCTGTGTCATCCTTCTTGCAATATCGGATAAGGCATGGATCGGATGGGAAATTCCTTTCGAGAGAACGATGATCAGAATCACACTTAAGATGATGGCTCCCGTGCTCACCATTACAAAAAACTGGTTTGTTATGCTCGCACTTTCCCGAATGCTTTCCACAGCCGCACGCATGTAAAGATTGTTTCCATTTTTTAAAGTTCCCAGAAGAACCAGATACTCCGACTGCAGCCGTTCATCGGTCTGCCGAAGCAGCGTATAATCCTTTCCGGATGAAAGCACCTGCACACGGCTGCGGTCACTTCCATACAGCCAGTCCTCCATCTGCATCTGAAAACGCTGTGCACTGCTGTAGGAACTCCATATCAGGTTTCTGTCCTGATCTGCAATAAGCATATTGATATTTCCGTTTGCACAGATTTTCTCGAACTGCACATACGCATCATCACTGGAATCCCCCTGCTTTTCACAAATCAGCCTTACCTGGTCAAAACTGCTTTTTAACTCTTTTTCCTTATGAAAAATATAATATTTTTCCAAAAAGGTGGTATTAAAAAACCAGCACATCGCAACCGTTCCCGCAACAATGACAACCATCGTCAAAATCAGCTGCCACGTCAGGGAAGTCTTTTGTTTCTTTTCCATTTAGGACACCTCAAACTTGTAACCCATTCCCCATACGGTTTTTATATAACTTCCACATGCCCCGAGTTTATTTCTCAGTTTTTTTACATGTGTATCAATCGTCCGTGCATCCCCAAAATAGTCATAATTCCACACACTGTTTAAAATGCGTTCCCTCGAGAGGGCAATCCCCTGATTATTCATAAAATATTCCAGCAGTTCAAACTCCTTGAAACTGAGTTCCACCGGATTTCCCGAAATTTTCACCTCGTGCGCCGTCTTATCCAGAATAATCTCTCCTGCCGTCTTAAGATCGGCCGCATCGCCGATCTTATTGGTCCGGCGCAGAATCGCTTCGACACGCGCCACAAGAATTTTCGGTGAAAACGGTTTGGTTATATATTCATCAACCCCAAGGTCAAATCCCATAAGTTCATCACTCTCATCACTTTTGGCCGTGAGCATGATGATCGGGACTTTGGATGTCTGACGGATTTCCCTGCAGACTTCCCAGCCGTTCATCTTTGGCATCATCACATCCAGAATCAGCAAAGCGATCGCTTTGTCTTTATAAAAAATATCCAGTGCTTCCTCTCCATCTGCTGCTTCTAAGACTTCATAGTTCTGCCGGGTCAAAAAATCCCGTACCAGCTTCCTCATCCGGCTCTCATCATCTACCACAAGGATCTTCACTTTGTCCATCTCTATTCTGCCTCCTGTTCCGTCAGTCTCAATTCCCTCTCCTCAAGCTGGCTTTCCCGTTCATCCAGCTGTTTTTCCCAGATTTCGTATTTATCAATCACCTTATTTTCATAGTTTAAAATCGTCACATTATCTTCGCTGAGCCACGTAATCACAAGCATCCCAATGATGCCAAGTGCAAAAACAACTGCGAAAAATGTACTGATGTGAAACAGTTTCTGATAATCCCGGTTCTTCTTCCGGCGGTTTTTACTGACCACATGCTCTTTGTTTTTCTGTCTTTTTTTCTTCTGCTTTATTTCCTCTTTGCTTCTTTTTTCTTTTGAAACCATTCCTTCTGGTTCATACACCGTGATCGGAAGAATATCTTCTCTCCGGATATAGGGAATGGTATACAGATATTCCTGAAGCCTGTGCAAAAAATCATATCCGACCGGCGTGACAAAAATTTCTTTTAACACCAGTTTGTTATATAACGCCAGCACAATATCCGGATCATCCATTCTCGTATTTTTCCGGATATACCCGATGATCTCTACCTCATGTTTTGCTGTATGTTCCTGTTCCTTTGTTTCAAATGCGTAGCCTTCTACCTGATACATAACTTATCCTCTACCATTTATAAGCACTGCTGGCATCCCGTTCGGCGATTTCGCCGTCCTGATATGCCTGAATCAGTTTTTTCAGTTCCTCAATGCGGATCATCATGCGCTTACCAACGTCTGTATCACCCACCAGAATACGTTTATCCCGGTATTCCACTGCTTCCTGATGCGATACAATATCCAGTTCATCTCTTACCGCCTCGTTTGACCAGTCAAACGGTTCATGGGCAGAAAGAGTCAGTCCATAAGAATTGTACGTCAGTGTATATCCTGCAATTCCCGTTTTTCTCCGGTATGTTTTTGAAAATCCACCGTCGATCAGGATCAGTTTTCCGTTACACTTGACCGGATTTTCGCCGGCAATGCGCTCTACCGGGACATGTCCATTGATGATATGCACAAAATCCCCCGTCAGCCCGAATTCTTTAAGTATATTATCTGCCGTTTCCTCTTTGTCAAACAAATGATAATACGCATTCTTACTCTCATGATGCATGGACTTGTCCGCAAGAAAATACCGCTCAAATGTTGCCATCTTACTCCGTCCGTACAAAGGAGAATCCGGTGCCGTCCAGATATACCACATGATATCCCTTCCTTTTTCCCTCTCTTTTTCATCCAGAGAGAAAAATGCCTTGCGGACATAGGATTCCAGCACATCATAGAGTGCTTTTCCGCTGTATTCCCTGCCATATACATTTACTTTCTTAAATGTCCCATCCGGATTCAGCGGCACACATCCATGATAAAGCAGATTTCCGTTGTAGACTTTATACATGCTGCCCCGTTTTAGCAGAAGCCGCACATGGCGCTGCAGTTTCTCACAGTGTATAAACGAGGTGCGCAGCCGGTTCATGACTTCCTGTTCCTCAGGTGTCAGATCATACGGATGTTCCGGATCAATGGTAGGAAAACTGGTATCCAGCATGTCATAGGTTTTTCCATCAATTTCCACTGTTTTGTTCTCGTAATTAATACGGTGCAGCAGACAGCGGTTTTCCATACCATACTCCGGCCATTTGTGGATCAGCTGTCCTTCCAGTTTAAACTTTATGATGGCAATTGCCTTATGCATTTTCCGGTTCATCAGCGTTTCTTTCTTGCTTCGTTCCTCATCCGTGGAATCTTTCAGTACAAACTGTCTGCACGGATCATCGCGGTAAGCATCCATGGCAAATGTTGCAAGCGGAACCATATTGATGCCATAACCATCCTCAATCAGATCCAGATTCCCATACCGGATACTTGTCCGGATCACAGATGCAATGCAGGCAAGCTGCCCGGCTGCTGCCCCCATCCATACCATATCGTGATTCCCCCACTGGATATCAAACGAATGATATTGTTCCAGCTGATCCATAATCCGGTCCGGTGACGGACCGCGGTCATACACATCCCCGAGAATATGCAGATGATCAATGACCAGCCTCTGCACCAGTTCCGCCAGTGCCACAATAAAATTATCTGCCTGCCCAAGTTCCAGAATGGTGTTGATAATTGCCTCGTAATAAGCCTCTTTATTCAAAACCTCCTGCTTTTCCGTAATCAGTTCCTCGATTACATACGCATAATCCTCCGGCAGCGCCTTGCGCACTTTGGATCTGGTGTATTTGGAAGATACTGTCTTACACACCTCGATCAGCCGGTACAGTGTGATCTTATACCAGTTCTCGATATCGTCCTCGGTCTGACGCACCAGCTCGATTTTTTTCTGTGGATAATAAATCAGTGTTGCCAGAGACATCTTATCTGCCGTACTTAGCGTATGCCCGAATACGTCATCAATCTTTTTGCGGACGGCTCCAGACCCGTTTCTCAATACGTGGGAAAATGCTTTAAATTCCCCATGTATATCCGACAAAAAATGTTCCGTGCCTTTTGGCAGATATAAAATAGACTGCAGATTGATAATTTCCGTAGATGCTTTTCCAATCGTCGGATACAGTTCTGCAAGCTGTTCATAATAATGTAATCGTTGTTTTTCCACTTATAATACCCCTTTTCATGAGCATACATCCGCTCATTATTCCTATGAAACAGTTTACCATAATTTCCTGCTTTTGTGCACTCGTTCACATAAAAAACAAAAAAAGAACTGTATGCCGGACGCATCAGTTCCCTTTTATGTATTTATCCTATACCTTTCGTCTTTCCCCTTTCTTTTTGTTTTGACTGAATTTGACTTTTTATTTACATATTGATTATATCTTTCCTATTTTTTCAATTCGGGGCTAAATTTTTTTATATTTCCGGCGACTTTTGTCGGTCAGGGGTCAGAAATGATCCTTATCCGGAAACGCGATATGTCATTTGACCTTTTTAGCGTTTATTATTATAATAGATTTGATATTTTATTTGGAGGTGATGGTTCATGCTGACACGCGAACAATTATCCAGAAATCTTGGAACAAATCTGGAAAGAGAGCGCTTTAAACTCGGCTATTCACAGCAGGATATGGCAAAAGCACTAGATATGTCCCTTTCCTCGTACAAAAGACTTGCCAATGGGGATACCGGAAAAGTCGATGTCTATACCGTATATAAGCTCAGCCAGCTTACCGGAAAGATGTTCTATGAATTATGTGGCGAATCCTCTGATTTATTCCAGACCTATGACCGCATGCGCAATCTTTCGCCTACACAGTTACATTTTATTGAATCCCTTGTACAGTTTGAATTCGATTTTGCCAGAAATCTGGAAACGGTTCCATCGGTTTCCCGCGAGGACTATACCACTATGATCATTCCAAGTGGAAACATGCACGATGGAATGGTGTATGATTCCTGTTCTCTCGAAAAAATCAATATTTCCGGATACCGCAAACGCTATGGAAACCAGATTGATTGTGCACTTCTTGTCACAAGTGATCATATGTCTCCTGTCTATCATGCAAACGATATTTTATTAATCGCGCGGAATCCCATACGTGATGGCGACACCGGTATTTTTATTAACAAAGTGACCGGTCTTCTTTACATCCGCCGCCTTCGCCAGACAGATCCCTGGCGCTTAGAACCTCTCACCTATTACGGACAGACGTTTTATATCGACAGTAATAACGCATCGGAGATGTCCCACTGGATTATCTTTGGTCATGTTATTTCCAAAACCCGTGGATAATTCTTATTCATGCACAACAAAAGACGCCATCAGATACTTCTGATGACGCCTAATGATTTCCACACTCCATTGGACTGCTCCTCACTTCATCTTTTGTTCTATATCCATTCTTCTTTTGTTTACCGAAATGACGTTCTGGACAAATCACCTTTTATCCGTTCCTCTTTGTCCGCTCTCTTTTGTACTCTGTCACTGGTTTCCATTCCCGAATGTTTATTCTTTCATCAAGTGAAGCCTGATGACCTGTGTTTGGTTGCTCCCTGCCAATGGCTTATGTTCCCTTTGGACTGTACCTCCTTACATTAGATTTCACGTCCAGAGCTTTCTCGTCACCCTTCGTGATGGCTGCTTGTTTTTTTGTTGTCTTAAATATAACACGCATTTTACATTATGTCAACCTGTTTTTTTATTTCTTTTTATTTTTCCTTTATATTTCTCATAATTGTTTATTTTATTATGTTTTTTCAGATAATTTATTTTTTTTAAAAAAAGAACGTGCTTTCGCACGCTCTCTTTTTGAATTTATGCCGGCATAGCCAGATAGTATCCCTGAAACAGATCCACTCCCAAAGACCGTAAAAAATCACACTCTTCTCTTGTCTCCACACCTTCCGCAAGCACCTGCATTCCTCTTTCATGGAAACTTTCCAGATATGTACGGACGTTCTCCTGTTTTCTGGCATCGTTGTCAATTCCACAGATCAGGGAGCGATCCAGTTTTACGATATCCGGTGTATACAGATATACAGCATTCATATTGTTTTCACCCATGCCAAAATCATCCAGCGATACCTTCCAGTGCTTATTCTGGACCATCTCACTTTTTCTGACCCACTCGCGCAGGGAAACTTTCGGATACTCTAAAATCTCAATGATCCTTTTTCCTTTCTGGTTTCCAAAATAAGTATCAAATGCTTCTGCCTCATTCTCCGTAAAACTTTCCGACGGGAAAGAATTGATACAGAGATATTCCTGATATCCCCGCTCAATATACGCCTGTGTTGCACCAAAAAAAGTGGCAACTTCCAGTATATGCAGTTTCTCATCCCTGGCAAATTCATCAATCAGCTGCCCCACCGTCATCTTCTTTGGTCTCATCAACGCTTCATATGCATATATTCTCACACAATCTTTATAAAAGATCGGCTGGAACACATATTCAATCTCAAGTCCTTCTAAAGCTGCCTTCACTTCATTATCCAGCGGTAATTTTTCATATGCTATCATAAATCTGCTCCAAATTTTCTACTTCTGTTTTTTACCTATTAATTTTTAAAAGAATGGATCGGAGCCGGAATACGTCCTGTACGGTTGATAAAGTCATCACAGGAGTATTTGTTTACCGGCATAACCGGGGCATATCCAAACAATCCTCCAAATTCCACTCTGTCTCCCACACCTTTTCCCACAGCCGGAATCAGACGTGCAGCGGTTGTCTTCTGGTTCACCATTCCGATTGCCATCTCGTCTGCAATCATTCCGGAAATGGTTGTTGCCTTTGTATCTCCCGGGATGGCGATCATATCCAGACCTACCGAACATACACAGGTCATTGCCTCTAATTTTTCAAGGGAAATTGCGCCTGCCTCTACCGCGTTGATCATCCCCTGATCCTCGCTGACCGGAATAAAAGCACCACTTAAACCACCCACATAAGAAGAAGCCATCACGCCGCCCTTCTTTACCTGATCATTGAGCATGGCAAGTGCTGCAGTAGTTCCCGGTGCACCTGCATACTCCAGACCGCACTCACAGAGAATATCCGCAACACTGTCTCCGATTGCCGGCGTCGGTGCCAGGGAAAGATCCACGATACCAAACGGAATGTTTAACATCTTAGATGCCTCCTGTGCCACCAGCTGGCCAACACGGGTAACCTTAAATGCCGTCTTTTTGATCGTCTCACAGAGAACCTCAAAATTCTCTCCGCGTACTTTTTCCAGCGCATTTTTTACAACACCCGGTCCGCTGACTCCGACATTAATGATCGCATCTGCCTCGGTCACTCCGTGGAAAGCTCCTGCCATAAACGGATTATCGTCCGGTGCATTGCAAAAGACCACCAGCTTCATGCAGTCGGCAGAATCGTTGTCCTTTGAAATTTCTGCCGTCTGAAGAATAATCTCGCCCATAAGCCGTACTGCGTCCATGTTAATGCCCGTCTTGGTGGATGCCAGGTTTACGGAACTGCATACACGTTCAGTACTGTGCAGTGCCTGTGGAATAGAACGGATCAGAAGTTCATCCGCTTTCGTCATGCCTTTAGATACCAGTGCGGAATATCCGCCGATCAGATTGACGCCGACCGTCTTTGCTGCACGATCCATAGTTGCGGCGATTGTAGCAAAATCCTCCGGTGTCTTACAAGCCGAACCGCCCACCAGCGCAATTGGTGTCACAGAAATTCTCTTATTTACGATTGGAATGGAATAACTTTTTTCAATCTTTTCTCCGGTCGCTACCAGATCTTTTGCCACGGTTGTAATCTTGTTGTAAATATTCTGATTCAGACGATCCAGATCCGAATCAATACAGTCAAGAAGACTGATCCCGAGTGTGATGGTTCTCACATCCAGATTCTCCTTCTCGATCATTTCGTTGGTTTCCTGTACTTCCCAGCTGTTAATCATTCTTTGCTTCCTCCATGTTTTAGATACGATGCATTTTTTCAAAAATTTCTTCGCGCTGACATTTGATTGAAACGCCTATTTTTTCTCCCAATGCATCCATTTCTCCGGAAATCTCTGCAAAGTGCTTCTTTGCATCTGCCATATCCACAATCATCATCATATTAAAAAATCCAGAAACAATCGTCTGTGAAATATCAAGCACGTTTACGCCGTTGTCAGCAAGATAAGTACATACCTTTGCAATAATACCGACGGTATCTTTTCCTACTACTGTAATAATTGCTTTGTCCATTGTTTTTTCCATAATATAAACTCTCCTTTTTACTCTGCACGAATTACAGGCGAAACCGCATTTCTTTTTGCCACATACATCGGGAAATCATCCGCTTTGTACGGATTATCCCCCATCGTAACTTCCAGACGCACCGCTTCATACGCCAGTTCCTCGTAATTATTTTCCTTGCTTAAATGGCCCAGTACCACTGTGCCGAATTTATCATGAAGAAGTTCACAGAGCAGCTGGCCACTCCGCTCATTCGACAGATGTCCCCTGTTTCCCATAATCCTGCGTTTCAGCGGATAAGGGTATACGCCCGTTTCGAGCATATGAATATCATGATTTGCCTCCAGCAGCAAAGTATCAAGTCCCTGCAGCTGCTGCACAATCTCATCATCATAATTTCCCAGATCGGTTACTACCGCAAAGGTACGGTTTTCTTTTTTTATCCGGTATGCCACAGGATCCGCCGCATCATGTGAGATATGGATCGGGGTAATCGTCAGGTCTCCAATTACAAAATCTTCCTGCGGAACAATTTCATGAAATAATTCCGGGTCGATCTTTCCCACAGACGGCGTGTTCTTAATGGCTTCAATGGTTCCTGCCGTTGCATACATCGGCAGCCCATATCTTCTTGCCATAACACCAAGTCCCGCGATATGATCCAGATGTTCATGTGTAACCAGAATCCCATCCATATCCTGACTCTTTAAATCCACCTCGTTTAATCCATTCTCAATCCGCTTTCCGCTGATCCCCGCATCAATTAACACATGGTGGTTGTCCGAGCCTACACAGATACAGTTTCCACTGCTGCCACTTGCAATACTGCATAATTCTAACATACTATTTCTCTTTCCAGTAAATTTCTACCCGGTCTCCATTATTAAGCGGCTGGGAAAATTCAGCTTCCGTTCCATTTACAAGCGTTGCAATTGCACGTCCGTTTCCGGCGTTGAGATCAAACGTGATCCGGTCAAAAACATCCACAAATATGTAATCTTCTTTTCCCGTAAGTTCCACCGTCTCGCCATTTACCGTGACAACACAGACCGTATCTTTTTTCTCCGACTCAGCCGCCTTGGCCTCCCCGGAGGTTTCCGGAGTCATTTCTTCCCGCGATATTTCCGCGGAATCTGTAACCCCCTCTGTTGCATTATACCGATTCTCACTCTCTGACGCAACCCCGAAGCTTAACGGTGTCCAGTCAATGGAGAAATTTTCGTATACCAGGGTCTCCATCCCCGCTTCCCTGTTATTGACCAGAATTTCACTGTCCGGGTCAATTTCCACGTCCATAAATTCTGCAATCTGTGCAACGGTATAAAAATTCCGTGTCTCGATGGAATCTCCCTCCTGAATTTCATAGGAATCCGGTTCAAGGCTTCCGTTTACCTCGACAAATTTCGGACATACCACGTTCTGTCCATTGATCACAAACGAAATCACGGACTCGTGATACTCCGGAAGCTGTCCGATGGTATACACCGCATTATCTCCTGCCGTTGATGGCTCAATCGTAATATCGGAATTTGGCTCCAGCGGTGTGTTGATATTTGCCGGTTGGCCATTCATCGTCACTATGGCGGCCTCCCCAGCCTCTCCTCTTGCGATTCTTGCGCCTCCATTCACGGTGAAATTGATCGGCATTCCGCGTTTCGGAAACAGCTGGTCATTCGGAAATCCCGCCTGCATTGCCGCATCCACAATGGTAAGTCTGTTATTATCATACAGTTTCAGGCGTTCTCCGTTGAAGCGGACCATAATAAAATTATTTTTCTGTTCATAATAATTCAGGCAGATTCCAATCGGTGTGACAAGCAGCGGATCTTTTTTGATATCTTCCTGCTCAAATGTCACTTCTTTAAGCACTTCTTCGCCTCTTAATGCCACACGCTCCGTCGGCAGATCCAGATGCCCGGCAAGTTTTTCCGTAAATCCGTGAATCTTTCCGCCACCACCGACAACAAAGCAGGCGCTTACGGTTTTATCCCCATTCAGTTCCTTGATCTTTGCAGCCACCTCGGAAGTAATCTTCTCCACCGTCGGGGCAACCAGCTCCCAGATCTCCTTGGATGGAATGGTATGGGAAATACTCATAATATCCTCATATGTCACTTCATCCTCACTCGAAGATGCCAGTTTCATTTTCTCTGCATTCTGAAAATCAACCAGATACTGCTGCACGATCAGCTCGGTCAGTTCATCCCCTGCATATGGAATCATACCATAAGCTATGATACTTCCCTCTCTTGTGATGGAAATATCCGATGTTCCCGCTCCGACATCGACCAGTGCAATATTTAACATCCGGAAATTTTCAGGGATTGCCACATTGATCGCCGCAATTGGCTCCAGTGTCATATTGGCAACCGTCATTTTAGCCTGACCGACTGCGGAATACAGCCCGTCCACAACATCTTCCGGCAAAAATGTTACGATAATGTCCTCACCGATTTTATTTGCTTTATGTCCTTCAATACTGATAAATACTTCTTCGTTTAAATAATATTTCACAACCGAATATCCGACACAGTAAAACTTATATTTTGTGTCATTCTGTTCCCGCAAAATATCCTGTGCCTGCTCTACCCCCAGAAGATTTAATGTGTGGATATCTTCTCCTGTGACGACCGACTCCTCCGCATACTCATACTCCACATGCGTAGTGACGGTTTTTAACACACGGCCGGCGGCTGCAATACACACTTCCGAAAGCGGTGCATCCAGCTGCGCCTCCAGCTCTGCTTTTACAGCGGAAATCGTACGCGCCACTTTTCCAATATCATGAATCTGTCCATCCAGCATGGACCGTGTCTCATGCTGTCTGACATACTGTGCCTCTACAATAAAGGCTCCATCTTCTGTCCGGTGTCCAACCGTTCCCACCACATTGCGGGTTCCTATATCCAAACCAAATACGTTATTCATATGCTTCTCTCCTCAGCGCTTCCTCTGTCTGTGTCAGTGTTTCTTCCAATGTCCCATTATTATCTATTACCACCCGGCAGTGTCTGCGGTATTCCTCCTCACTCAGCTGGCTGGCAAAAATCCGGTCCACATGTGCATCGGAATACCCTCTTGATGCCTTCAGACGAGCTCTCCGGTTTTCTTCTGTAGTATAAATATACCAGAGTTCATCACAGATTTCATCATAATGTTCCTCGATCAGAAGTGCAGCTTCCAAAACCAGCAGAAAAAGTTTTCCAGCCCGTTCCTCTGCCTCTTTCTGTTGCAGAACATATTCCCGGACCGCCGGATGTACAATGGCATTCAGTTCTTCTCTTTTCCGGTCATCGGAAAAGATGACAGTTGCAAGCTGCGCACGGTCCAACGATCCGTCCGGCTGATAAATGTCTTCCCCGGCAAATTTTTCTTTTAACTTTTGAAAACATTCCGTCCCCGGCTGCATCAGATCATGTGCAATCTCATCTGCCAGCATAACCCTGATCCCCGGCTTTGACGCAAGATGTGCAAGTATGGCAGATTTTCCTGCTCCCACCCCTCCTGTAATTCCAATAAACCGCATTCCATCACCTCCCGGGTTTGTTCCTTTTCGTATATTTTTCTTAATGAGCCTCATACCAGTCCTGTCCGCATGCCGTACCGACGGCAAGTTCCACTTTCAGATCGGCTGCTTTTTGCATTTCTTCTTCCAAAAGTGCAATGACCTTTTCCTTTTCTTCCTCCGCAGTCTCAATCAACAGTTCATCATGTACCTGCAAAATCAGACGCGAACGGAAATGTTCCCGGATCAGACGGTCATGTACCCGGATCATGGCAATTTTGATAATATCCGCCGCCGTTCCCTGAATCGGGGCATTCATGGCGACACGCTCGCCAAACTGTCTTGTCATAAAATTACCCGATGACAGCTCCGGAATCGGACGGATGCGTCCAAACAAAGTTCTTGTATATCCCTTTTCCTTTGCCTGTGCTACGGTGTTGTCCAGAAATTCTTTGATCTTCGGATATGTTTCAAAATAGCTGTCGATAAATCCCTGCGCTTCTTTGGTTCCTATATTTAAATCCTGACTCAGTCCATAGGCACTGATGCCGTATACAATTCCAAAGTTTACCGCCTTGGCATTTCTTCTCTGTAAGTCTGTCACTTCATCAAACGGTACATGAAATACTTTGGATGCCGTACTTCGATGAATGTCCTGATTTTCGCGGAACGCCTCAATCAGCTGCTCATCACCGGACATATGTGCCAAAAGCCGCAATTCAATCTGTGAATAATCGGAATCGACAAACAAATCTCCCGGCATTGGATGAAATACTTTTCTTATCATCTTTCCAAGTTCAATCCGGATCGGGATATTCTGCAGATTCGGATCTGTACTGCTCAATCGCCCGGTTGCCGTGATCGTCTGATGGAACGTTGTATGGATTTTTCCGGTTGCATCAATAAAGTTTGACAGACCATCTGCATAGGTAGATTTGAGTTTGGAAAGTTTCCGGTATTCCAGAATATCTGCAACAATCGGATAATCTCCGGCAAGTTTTTCCAAGACTTCTGCAGAAGTCGAAAAACCGGTCTTTGTCTTTTTTCCATTCGGAAGCTGCATCTTTTCGAAAAGAATCACGCCGAGCTGTTTCGGAGAATTTATGTTAAACGTCTCCCCCGCTTCCTCATAAATTTTCTGTTCCAGTTCCCCGATGGAAACCGACAGTTTCTGACCATACTCTTTTAATGCATTGGCATCGATACAGATTCCATCCTGTTCCATATCCGATAAGACAAACACCAGAGGCATCTCGATTTCGCGCATCAGCTGCTCCATCCCATGTTCCTTAAGTCCTTCCTTAAGAACTGCGGCTGATTTCCATGTAATATAAGATTCCCAGCAGGCATACCGGAGCACATCCGCTTCCTTTTCCGTGATGACATCCCCCGGCATCTGTTTGCCAAGCAGATCTGTTCTCGACGGAATCATCAGTCCCAGATAGTCTTTTGCAATATCCTCGTATGGATACGCTCCCTTGAGTGGATTGAGCAGGTATGCTGCAATCGTACGGTCAAAAAAACGGGTTCTCATTTCTTCCGGTACATCGTGCAGATCAAAAGCAGCCAGCGCCGGCTTTAAATCTGCCGCATACAGTTCCTGTCGTTCCAGTAGATCCTGTTTTAATTTTTCTGCCGGAAGTTCCTGTGAAGCCACCATAAGATAATTGTCTTCTTCCGAAAACGAAATGGCAAGCCCGGCAAATTTCTGTTCCTCTGCGGTATCAAACAGGGAAAGCTGCTGGTTTTGTACTCCCTGCTCCACCACATAAAAGCCTGCCGCTTTTCCCTCGGCTTTTTTCCAGATCCGGTCTGCCGTCTTCTGATCCTTTACGATCTGAAAACTTTCTTCCGCATGGTTTTTTGGTGCGTCCACGGTAAACCGGTTCAAAAGATTTTTAAATTCGAGTCTCTTACACAGCAAATAGGCTTCCTCTGTATACAGAGAAGCCTTTCCGTCTATCTTTGCATTGGCAAAATCATAATCCACCGGAACATCTGTGATGATGGTTGCAAGTTCTTTGCTCATCACTGCCTGATCCCAGTATTCTACAATATTTTTGGATGCACGCGGTGGCTTTACCACATCCGCATGTGCATGAACTTCCTCAATGCATCCATACTGTCCGATCAGCGCAGTCGCTGTTTTTTCTCCAATTCCCGGCACACCCGGAATATTGTCTGCCGTATCCCCCATCAGGGCTTTTACGTCGATAAATTCCTTCGGTGTCACCTGATACCGTTCTTTGACATCTGCCGCCAGATAATCTTCAATCTCTGTTCCGGTACGCTTCGTCTTTGGAATACGAATCCTGACATGATCCGTAGCAAGCTGCAGCAGATCGCGGTCCCCGGATACGACAGAAACTTCCATCCCGGCACGCTCTCCCATTCCGGCAAGTGTACCGAGAAGATCATCGGCTTCGTATCCTTCCATCTCAATGGTACAGACCCCCATCGCCGCAAGCATTTCTTTCATCAGCGGAACCTGCTGCCGCAGGGCATCATCCATCGGTTTTCGTGTTCCCTTATATGCCTCATACATTTTATGACGAAAAGTTGGTGCATGAACATCAAATGCAACCGTCAGATAATCCGGCTGTTCCTCCTCTAATATTTTAAAAAGAATATTCAAGAATCCGTACACGGCATTGGTATGCAGACCTTCGGAATTTGTCAGATCCGGCAGTCCAAAAAATGCACGGTTTAATATGCTGTGTCCATCAATCAGCACCAGCTTTTCACTCATTACTTCTATTTCCTTCCCGGCCACGGTTTATATTGCCCGTGTTGCCTCCTTCAGCCATGCCAGCTCCTCTCCCTGCAGATACGGGGAAACAACTTTGTATACATTGGCATGGTAATCATTCAGACGTTTCTTTTCAACCTCCGTCATCTGTTTCGGATCGATAGCATCCAGATCAAACGGAACATAGGTCAGATTTTCAAAATACATAAACTGACCATATTCATTTTTTTCGCCTTTTTGGCATACTAATTCGTTTTCCAGACGTATTCCGTATTTTCCTTCGATATAAATTCCCGGTTCATCCGTAGTTACCATTCCTTCTTCAAAAACAGCTCCCCCCGGACGATCCTCAGTTCCTTTATAGCGGAATGCATTCGGTCCTTCATGCACATTGAGCACATATCCCACACCGTGTCCGGTCCCGTGTTTAAAGTCAAGTCCGGCTTCCCAGAACGGTTCACGCGCGATAATATCAAGGTTCATCCCGCTGCATCCATACAGGAAACGGGCATTTGCCAGATTCATATTGGATCTGCATACACGGGTAAAATCCGCTTTCATCTCTTCTGTCACCGGTCCGAGTGCAAATGTTCTCGTAATATCTGTCGTACCTTCCAGATAATGTCCTCCGGAATCCACCAGAAGAAGTCCCTCCGGTTTCAGTGGAACATCACTTTCCGGTGTTGCTGCATAATGTACGATTGCTCCATGATCCGCATACCCGCAGATCGTATCAAAGCTCAAATCCAGCAGGCCTTCCTGTTCTCTGCGAAGACTCTCCAGATAATCCGATGCGGAAATTTCCGTCATTGGAATTTTCCCCACATTTTTCTTCAGCCAGTACATGAATCTGCACATTGCCACTGCATCTTTTACATGGGCTTTTCTCGTATTGGAAATCTCTGTCTCATTTTTGACAGCTTTCATCTCCAGCGTCGGATCTTCTGCATCTATCATCTGTGCAGACTCCGGCAGATTATTACAGATTTTTGTATTAACCACAGCGCGATTAAGCAGAATCGTCTGATTCTCCAGTGTTTTTACATACTCATAAAATGCCTCATACGGACGCGTGGTAATTCCATTCTTCTGCAGATATTCCCGCAGGGTATCATCGACAACTTCTTCCTGCAGGAACCAGATGCACTGTTCCTGTGTCAATGCCAGGTAGGAAAGAACAACCGGTACATAACTGATGTCATTTCCACGTACATTCAAAAGCCACGCAATATCATACAAAGAAGCCAGCAAATGCACCTCTGCACCTTTTTCCTTCATTTTTTCACGGACTGCGGCAAGCTTATCTTTTGTACTTCTTCCACTGTATGCTTCATCCAGAATCCACACAGGTTCTTTGGACATCGGCGGACGATCTTTCCAGATCTGTCCGATCAGATCCTCCTGTACATAAAGTTTTCCGTGTTTCTTTTCTGCGATCTGCTGCAGTTTTGCGCCCCATCTTCCATTGACAACCCTTCCGTCAAATCCGATGGTTTCGCCCTCTTTCATTGTCTGTTCCACATATTCATCAACCGTAGGAACATCTTCTTCTCCCATGCGGTACAGTGTGACCGTTGTCCCTTCTAACTGCTTTGCCGCCTGCACAAAATATCTTCCGTCTGTCCACAGTCCGGCCTTAGTCCGTGTAATCACTGCTGTTCCGGCCGAACCGGTAAATCCGGTAATAAATCTTCTTGCTTTAAAATATTCTCCAACATACTCCGATTCATGAAAATCAGCGGTTGGCACAATATAAACTGCAATGTCCCTTTTTTCCATTTCCTGTCTGAGCGCAGCAAGTCTTTCCGGTATCATTGCATGTCCTCCTTCATCTCAAAAAATTTCGTATCAAGTTCCGGATAAGAACGTTTCAGGGAAATCGGTTTCCCGGAACGGTTCAAAAAGCAGTGGCTGCTTCTCGCCGTCGTCCGCAGTTCTCCGGTTTCCTTGTCCGTCATCACATACTCGACTTCCATCTTAATTCCGTTATATTTCACCAGCTTCGTCTGAATCACAACGGTATCATCAAAATGTACCATACTGTGATACTCTACCGCAATGGATAAAACCGGACTGATAATTTCCATTTCTTCCATCTGTTTATAGCTCAGCCCCATCTGATCCATCAGATCCATTCTCGCTTCTTCCATCCATTTCACATAATTGCTGTGATGAATGATGCCCATCTGATCCGTTTCGTAATATTTTGCATGATGTTCATACGGGCGTAATTTTATACCGGTCTGCTGTCCGGCAACCTGTATCTCGTTTCTCATATCAGACACCTCCTGTACAGAAACTTAACATCTATATTATGCCACAAGCAGACCAGAAATTCAATGAAGTTTCATGGTTTCCCGGCGGTGTTCCGGCACTGCATGAACCGTAACGTTTACTGTTCCTCATACACCTCTTCATAATCGCTCTCATCTGCAAATAAAACATACTTTCCGTCCAGATATCCCATATATCCGTTTTCTACCACATATCCCTTCATATTTTGTCTTCTTCCTTTCTTTTATTTCCCGTTCTTTTTGGTTGAAGACAGTATCTCATATTCAGTGTCCGATAAATGGTACACAAAATCCCCCGGAAATTTCCGGGGGATGAAAAACTACTTATTTTTCTTTTCTTTTTTTGTCGGTGGAATACTGTATTTGCGTGCATACGAATCAAAGCACTCCAGATAAGCATCGTCTTTCATGTGACGGACGCTCTTTAAATACTCATGGGTATCAAATTCCGAAGTCTCCGTCTCAATCATTGCTACCGCAACATTGGAACAGTGCGCTGCGATTCTTTCCAGATTCGTCAGCAGATCATTAAACGCAAATCCCTGCCGGAATTCACATTTTCCTTCCCGCAGTCTGGTTACATGCCGGTTTTTGAGATCATTGCACAAAATTCCGATCAGTTCCCGCAAAGGCTCGATTTTTGCAGCCATCTCCAGATCATCCTCGCAGAAAGCATCAACTGTCAGATCGACAATCTCCCTGACTGCTGCCTCCAGCACGGAAAGTTCCTTCTGTGCCGACTCGGAAAATGTAATCTTCTTTTCCGAAATTTCATTTGCAACATTAGAAATATTGACCGCATGATCTCCCAGACGCTCAAAATCACTGATCGTGTGCAGGAATTTTGACACCTGCTGCATCTGAACGGTAGACATCTCCTGTCCGGTCAGCTGCATAAGATATGTGCCAAGCTTGTCCTCATATTTGTCAATCAGGTTTTCTTTTTCCTGTACTTTATTGTACTTATCCTGTGAATAATCTCCTAACAGTGAAAGTGCACGGTTAATGTTCTTGCGTGCCTTCTTTGCCATGCCGTTGACCGCCGTATGGCTCTGTCCGATGGCAAGTGCCGGATACGCCAGAAATCGTTCTTCGAGGAGATCGAAATCTGCCTGCTCTTCCAGATCCTCCGGATCGTCTTTGATCAGACGGAATACCAGTTTCTCAATCAGATTAATGCACGGAAGCAAAATCATGATTGTTGCCAGACGGAAAATAGAGTTCATCATGGCGATCTTGATCGGGCTCATCGTCATATTCAAAAACTTAAAGTGTACAAAAGCATTGACACTGTAAAAGACAATCGACCAGAAAATCATACCGAACAGATCGTTCAGCAGATAAATCAGGGCTGTACGTTTTCCGTTTTTATTTGTACCGATGGAAGAAAGCAGTACCGGGCAGGCCGCTCCTACTCCAATTCCCATCGTAATCGGAAGTGCTGCCGCAAAACTGATACTTCCGGTCACGGACAATGCCTGCAGAATACCAACGGATGCGGAAGCACTCTGTAAAACTGCAGTAAACGCAATTCCCACAATAATTCCCATAAACGGATTTTCAAACTTTGTGAGAAGATTGACGAAATGCGGGTTATCTTTCAATGGGGAAACTGCCCCGCTCATCGTCTGCATTCCTACCATGAGGATTGCAAAACCAAGCATGATATCTCCCACATTTTTGTAGTTTGCCTTTTTGACAAACATCTTAAAAATAATACCGATAATCGCAACAACGGCAGAAATGGTTGCCGTGGACAACAACTGTGCGATACCGCTGGACCCATCAATATAGGAAAGACAAAGAATCCATCCGGTAACACTCGTACCGATATTTGCTCCCATGATAATTCCAATCGCCTGTGCGACTTTCATCATTCCCGAATTTACGAATCCGACAACCATGACGGTCGTTGCGGAAGATGACTGAATAATCGCTGTAACTATCGTTCCAAGAAGTACACCTTTGATCGGTGTATTTGTGAGCTTATACAATACAAGCTCCAGTTGGTTTCCTGCCACACGTTTGAGTCCGTCTCCCATCAGAGACATTCCATAAAGAAATAGTGCAACACCACTCAGAAGTGTCAGGACAATCATTATGCCATTCATATCTGTTTCCTTTTCTTGTTCTTCTTTTTTTTACATGCTTCGATTTATTATAAAACACTTCTCATGGTTTTTACAATCACTTTACTCAAATTTTATGTTTTTATTTTTGAAACAGACTCCGGATCATATCAAACAGCTTTTCAAAAAAGGCTGCTATCTTCTGTCCGATATTCTTGTCCGCAAGCTGATTCTGCAGCTGGGAAGCCCATGCAGATGCCTGATTTTTAATGGAATCCCAGTTCAGGTCCAGTCCCTGCAGTTTTTTCATCAGACCAAGAAGTTTCTGCCTGTCATCATCCGATAACTTCAGATCATATTTATCCGCAAGTTTTTCAATCGCCTGTTCAATCTCCTCCGGCGTTTTGATCTTTCCACTGGCAATCTGCCCTTTCAGATCTGCAATCATCGCCTCCACATCATTGGAATCGCCGTCAATGCTCTGCTCAAGATCTCCGGTTGTGACAAGTTCATCCATTGCAGCATCCACAACCGATTCATCCAGTTCCTTTCCGGTCAGTTTTTCATATGCCTCAAACGTTCCGACCAGTGCTGCCGTCCCGGAAAGCGGAAACGGTCCCGCAACAATCACATTGGCATCTTCCACCCCTGCAGTGGCAAGTGCGTTCTTGTACATGCCCGCCGTACAGTAATTAATGTTGTATGTGGATACCTTCAGCCCGTTACCGGAATCTGCCAGGGAAACCAGCACGGAAGAAAGCGCTTTCGTTCCGATCTGTTTTTTCGGAACATAAGAATCCAGATACTGATGTTCTTCTGCATTGCTCACATAAACCACATCATATTTATCAAAATCCGCCGCTTCGATCCCCATATAAGATAACACGGTATGCTGCTGGTCTGCAGTCAGATCCGCTCCGAGCGCCAGATATGGCTTGTCGTCCAGTGTAATTTCCACATCATCCCCGTTATCTTCCTGTGCATCCTCTGCCTCTGTCGCATACACCGGTGCCGGAACTGCTGCACTTCCAAGAACCATGCCTGCCACAAGAATACCTGCCATATATTTTTTCAAACCTTTCATTTTTACCTCCATTCATAATCCAGAACAAATGTATTTCCCTGCACATGTGCTTTTGCCATGGCCCCGGTAACAACCGGCATCATAGGAGCCATGTGTCCGATGTCCAGATCCATGATCACCGGAACCTGATACTCTGCCAGCAGATCGGTTACTGCCCGGTAATGATCAATCCCGAATGCTTCTTCTCCGAAACACACTGGCCGTCCGATCAGAAATCCCTTCACATGCGAAAACCATCCGGCCTCTTTCATCTGCCAGATGGCACGGCGGATGGACATCACATGCAGATCACAGGCTTCCAGAAACCAGAGAAATCCATCCTCTTTATACCGCTCCTGAAATTCTTTTACGTGATCAAAGCGCGTACCGAGAAGGTTTACCAGACAATCCATACATCCGCCGATCAGTCTTCCCTCCATTGTAACATTTTCGGCTCCCTGTGGAAATACTTTCAGTTCCACAGGCTCCGTCACATGATACGGCGCCAGCGGATGTTCTTCATCTTTGACAGATTCTTTCTCCCACAGATCATAATTATGCACACGGGTAATCTTTCCGCAGAGCAGATCCAGTGCGTCCTGCACGGCCGGATGCCACGGTTCCATTCCAAACGCGGCTGCGCACGGTCCGTAAATGGCGGCCGTATCTGCAATCGTTGCAGATAAGAACGTAAAATTGGTATTATCGGAAAACCCCATATACCACTTTGGCTTCGCCTGCGCAATCCCTGCGAAATCAATATACGGAACAACTTCACACATCAGCTCCCCGCCACCGCAGGAAATAATGACGTCATTTTCGGTTCCGCAATAGCTTTCATTCAGTTCTTTGCCACATAATGCCGGGTCGTTGCTGATCCCGATTCCCTTATCCACCAGACAATTCGGCCCCATCTGTGTATGATATCCCATCTGCCCAAACCGTTCTCTTGCATGTGCAAATGCTGTATAATAAGGTTCTGTCGCACAGCCGAATGACGGCGCGACAAATCCGATCGTTCCATGTTCTTTTAAAAATTCCGGAAATCTCATATTCACTCTCCTTTTTCGTTTCAGGCTTTTCCTGTTTCCTCATTATATAAGAAAAAAGACCGCAGTGCAATCCACTGACGGTCTCTCATACACAGTAACCACAAATATTTATCCCGCATACTGCGCAAACTGATAACGGAATTTCTGTAAAAAATACAGATAGTAGGATTTCATATTAAACCACAGGGAAAAATCCTTGCGATAATGAAATTTTGTAACATATAAAATTCCCTGACGATTGCACCATATATAAATATCATTCAGCCCAAGCCGCTTGATTCCGCGGATATTGCGCAGAAAGGTCTCAATTTTTGATAACTCTCCCTCATCACGGGCATACAGATGAAAAATGGTATTCGGGCATTCGATCAGAATATGTCCTGCCGGCTTTTCTGCCATATCATATACCTCCCTGATTACTCCTCTTATATGTATCTATGGTACTACAATATCTGTCAAAAAACCAGTCAATTTTACACATTTTTCCAATTATTTCACACGCCTTCTGCATTTGAAAAATCCGGAATAAAACTTTCTTTTGCCACCCCCGGCTCCTGAATGAAAGCCTGGGTAATTCCAAGCGCAATTGCAGCGTCCACATAGCGGTCATATGTGCGCCGGCTCACCCGGTGCGCAAGTTCCGGATAATCTCTGACATGTTCTAGCGGCGTATACTGACTCATCAGACTCACATAGATTTTATTCTGGTATGTTTCATATAAATACCGGACAATGTTTCTGGCATCTTTCAGACATCCGGGCAAAAGCAGCTGGCGCACAATCACACCCCTCTTCATCACAGCTCCCTCGCAGGCTTCCTTCGGCACGTCTTCGCCTCTTTTTTCTTCCCACGCAAACACCGGCCGGGGCTGCTGACGCACCATCTCTGCAATTGCAGCCTTTGCTGTCTGCGGATAATCCGGTGCATGGGAATATTTTGCCGCAAGAAACGGGTCCATATACTTAAAATCCGGAAGATAAATATCCACGATTCCTTCCAGTGCCTTGATGGTATCCACATTCTCATAGCTTCCCGTATTGTATACAATAGGAACCGCAAGTCCCTGCCGTCTCGCCTGTTCTACCGCCCGGATGATATGCGGCACATACTGCCCCGGTGTAACCAGATTGATATTGTTCGCCCCCTGTTCCTGCAGTTCCAGAAAAATCTCCACCAGCCGTTCCGGTGTGATTTCTTTTCCCGCAGTCCCCTGTGCAATCGGCTCATTCTGACAAAACACACAGTGCAGGGCACAGCCGGAAAAAAAGACGGCTCCCGAACCTTTTGTTCCGCTGATACACGGTTCTTCCCAGAAATGCAGAGCCGCCCGTGCTACCTTTAATGTCTCTGTCACCCCACAGATTCCAGTTTTTCCCTTACTGCGCTGCGCCCCGCATGTGCGCGGACACAGCATGCAATTGTCATAGAAATTATGATTTTTCATTTGTTTCACTTGCGATTCCTTTCCAAAACCTCTACAATGAAGTACACATACATTATATCATTTTAAGGAGCTACATATGAATCAGTCAAACTGTATGGTCGCACAGTCAGGCGGCCCAACCGCAGCAATCAACGCCAGTCTCGCCGGAGTCATCTCCGGAATAAAAAAGTCCGGCAAGTACGACACCTGCTACGGGGCAATCAATGGAATCCTCGGTATTTTAAATGAGCGTTATCTGAATCTTTCCCAGATGATCCCGGATGAAAAAACCCTTAACCGGTTAAAAGTTACACCGGCCATGTATTTAGGTTCCTGCCGGCACAAACTTCCGGACTACAAAGATGACGACTCTGCTTATGTATTCATCTTCAACCAGTTTGCAAAATTAAACATCAAAGCCTTTTTCTATATCGGTGGCAATGACTCCATGGATACTGTACTTAAATTATCCGATTATGCCGCCAAAATCAAGAGCGACATCCGGATTATCGGAGTTCCAAAGACCATTGACAACGATCTATGCATGATCGACCACACACCTGGATTCGGTTCTGCCGCCAAATACATTGCATCCACAATGCTGGAAATTGCACACGATACGTTTATTTACGCGGTAAAAAGCGTCACTATCGTAGAAATTATGGGGCGCGATGCCGGATGGCTCACTGCTGCCAGCGCCCTGGCGCGAAATGACTACAACACTGCCCCGCATTTTATTTATCTCCCGGAAGTTGCATTTGACAAAGAGCAGTTTCTGACCGATATCCGGAACAAATTAAAAACATTAAACAATGTAATTGTTGCCGTATCCGAGGGAATCCGTGACAAAAACGGAGACTACATCACAGCTTCCAAAGCAGTGGCTGACCAGTTCGGACACCAGCAGCTCTCCGGAGCCGGAAAAGCACTTGAATTTCTGGTCAAGGAAAACATCGGCGTCAAAGTCCGTTCCATAGAAATCAATGTATTGCAGCGCTGTGCCTCCCATCTGGCATCTGCTACCGATCAGTCAGAGGCATTTGCACTCGGAGAACATGCTGTTTTACTCGCTGAGGAAGGTGTAACCGCCTCCATGGTAACCCTGACGCGCACCTCGAATACCCCATATGCGGTAGCCTATGACCATGCCCCGATCCGCGGCATTGCCAATGAGGCAAAATCCATCCCGCGTGAATGGATCAATGCACACGGAAACGATATCCGTCAGGAGCTTTACAACTATCTTTACCCGTTAATCCAGGGAGAGGTTTCTCTCACCTATCAAAACGGTGTACCGGTGTATATGCCGGTTCCTCATTTAAAACCAGATCACATCTCATAAAAAGGAGAGTTTTATGGCAAAACGAACAACCTCTTTGAGGGTACTCCGCGGCATTCTCTGCGGTACAGGTGCAGCTGTCATCGGCGTCTATGCAGGTTTTTGTGTTTATTACCACGGGCATTATTTCCCCCATACAACCATCGGTGGGATTTCCTGTGGCAACCAGACTGCGGATGATCTGGAAGCAAAAAACATTGCTTCCGCGCAAAATTACCAGCTGCACATAACGGATCGCAAAGGGAACAAATACACACTTTCCGGAAGTGACTTTTCCTATACTTACAAACGTTCCGGTGAAGAACAATCGCTTGTAAAACAGCAGAAAATCCTGTTGTGGCCGGTTGCCCTGTTTCAAAAACACCAAATAGATCTGAACCGTTCTTTTCACTACGATGAAACTGCATTAAACCAGCTGACCGATGCGCTGGCTATCTTTGATCCTTCCTATATCGAAGCACCGGAGAATGCACACCTGCGTATTACGGATGATGATTATACCATCGTAAATGAGACACCAGGAAATACCCCCATCCGCGATGAGATCATAAAGGAAATCCAAAAAGCCATAGACGATCAGGAAACTACACTCACGCTTTCCGATGCCTGCTACGAAAAACCGTCCGTAACAGCAGATGACCAGCAGATTGCAGATACGGTTTCACAGCTTGACCGGTATATGGCCGCAACCGTCACCTACGAAATCAAAGGAGCTGACGAAGGGCTGGATAAAGCCGGTATCCTGTCTTTACTTGACCTCAAAAAAGACGGCTCGGTTTCCATCAATGATACCCGGCTGACTTCCTATGTCCAGCATCTGGCAAGTACTTACAACACCTATGGGGATGTACGGAAATTCAAGACAAGCAAAGGGGACACCGTAAAAATCGGCGGTGGCGATTACGGCTGGGTAATTGACAAATCCAAAGAAAAAAAAGAGCTCTTAAAAGACTTAAAAGGTGGAAAACCTGTAAAACGGGAACCTGTCTATGAACAGCGCGCCATGCAGAGCGGACTGGATGATATCGGCAATACTTATGTGGAAATTGACTATACCAGCCAGCATCTCTGGTATTACAAGGACGGATCACTTGTCACAGACACCGGCATTGTTTCGGGAAACATCAGCCGCGGAAACGGCTCACCGGATGGCATCTTTAAGATTGCATACAAACAGAAAGATGCCACACTTGTCGGCGAAAATTATGCGTCCAATGTCAGATATTTCATGCCGTTTGCCTACAATGTCGGCATCCACGATGCAAGCTGGCGCAGCACATTTGGCAAAGAGATCTACAAAACTTCCGGTTCTCACGGCTGTATCAATGTGCCTCCGAAAAAGGCAAAAAAACTGTTTCAGACTCTACAGGTCGGCACTCCGGTAATTGCCTATTACCGGGAACCGGTTACGCTGACGGCAGAAAACACACGCATCTCCAATGCATACTCTTATAAAGCCGATACCGGGCTTTAACCCTGATCAAACTGACTGTTATACAGCGTTGCATAAAAGCCGTTCTGTGCCAGCAGGGTATCATGATTTCCCTGTTCGATAATCTTTCCGTCTTTCATGACCAGAATACTGTCTGCCTCCCGGATCGTGGAAAGACGATGCGCCACAATGAAACTTGTACGTCCCTTCATCATCGTCAGAAATGCCTTCTGTATACGGATTTCCGTTCTTGTATCAATAGAGGAAGTAGCCTCGTCAAGAATCAGCATCGGCGGAAGGCATAACATGACACGGGTAATACAAAGAAGCTGCTTTTGTCCCTGTGACAGATTGCCCCCATCTTCTGTAATCTCAGTATCATACCCTTTCGACAGTCTGCGGATAAAGCTGTGTGCATGGCTTGCTTTTGCCGCTGCAATCATTTCTTCCTCGGTTGCATCCGGTTTTCCCATACAGATATTCTCCCGGATGGTTCCCTTTTTCAGCCACGTTTCCTGTAATACCATTCCATAATTTTTCCGCAGGCTGTGTCTGGTCATGTGCATCACATCATGTCCGCTCACCTGGATATGCCCGGAATCAGCATCATAAAAACGCATCAAAAGATTAATCAGTGTCGTTTTTCCACATCCGGTTGGGCCGACAATGGCAATCCTCTGTCCCGGCTGTACATGCAGATTAAAATCCTCGATCAGCTTCTGCTCCGGCACATAGGAAAAATACACATGGTCAATGTCTACCGTTCCGTCTGCCTGTTCTAACTGATACGCATCTGCTGCATCCGGCTCTTCTTCTTTTGCCTCAATCAGTTCAAAGAAACGCGCCGCACATGCCAGAGCATTCTGCAGTTCTGTCACAACCCCCGAAATCTCATTAAACGGCTTGGTATACTGATTTGCATAAGACAAAAAACAGGAAAGATTTCCGACAGAAAATGCTCCGCCTGTCAGAATAACGGCAAGTGCTCCCGTAATTCCCACAGCTGCATATACCAGACTGTTAACAAAACGTGTACTCGGGTTCACCAGACTCGAAAAAAAGGTTGCCCGCAGCGAATATTTCTGCAGACGGTCGTTTACATCCGCAAACTGTCCGAGTGCTTCCTTTTCATGGCAAAATGCCTGTACGACCTTCTGATTTCCGACCATCTCTTCAATCAGCGCTGTCTGTTCTCCTCTCGTCTGCGTCTGCAGCTGAAACATGGAATACGTCTTTTTTGCAATAAAGCCAGCCACAAACAAAGAAATCGGTGTCAGAAGCACAACCACTACAGTAATCTTAACATTGACAAAGAGCATAAACAGCAAAGTACCGATGATCGTTGCCAGACCGGTAAACAGCTGTGTGAATCCCATCAGCAGACCATCCGCAAACGTGTCCACATCCGCAATGATACGGCTGACCATGTCCCCATGGGAATGACTGTCAATATAAGACAACGGCAGATGCTCGATCCTCTCAAACGCATCCCTTCGGATATCACGGACAATATTGTATGTCATACGGTTATTGCACATATTCATAATCCACTGTGCCGCAGCCGTGATGCCAATTACAATTACGCCTTCTTTTGCAATTGCAAGAATCCCCGGAAAATCCACATTTCCTTTGTCCAGAATCAGGTCAATCGCCCGTCCGGTCAGAATCGGGAAATACAGAGTCAGTGCCACTGTCACCGTTGCCAGCACAACAGACAGAATCAGTATGGGAATATAGTGTTTCAGATAATGCATCACTTTTTTCAGGGTTGCAATCTGTCCGGTCATGTTCTTCTGCTTAGACATTTCCTGCACCTCCGTTCTTTCTCAGATCTTCTTTCTTAAACTGAGATTCATAAATCTCACGATAAATTTCACAGTTTTCAAGCAGCTCCTCATGCGTTCCCAGTCCCACTGCCTGTCCGTCATCCATCACCAGTATCTGGTCTGCAAACTGGATGGAGGAAGTTCTCTGGGAAACAATAAATATGGTTTTATTTCCCTGCAGATTACGCAGTGCGGCCCTCAGGCGCGCATCGGTGGCAAAATCCAGTGCCGATGCACTATCATCGAGAATCAGAATCTCCGGATCTTTTACAACGGCACGGGCAATCGTCAGACGCTGCTTTTGTCCGCCGGAGAGATTTCGTCCGCCCTGTTCAATCACATAATCCAGACCGCCTTCTTTTCCCTTTACCACATCCGCTGCCTGAGCCACTTCAATCGCATGCCACAACTGTTCCTCTGTCGCATCCGGATTTCCCCAGCGCAGATTCTGTGCAATCGTTCCTTGAAACAATACGGCTTTCTGCATGACAACACCAATGCGCTGCCGCAGATCCGCAAGCGGATACTCACGCACATCGGTTCCTGCAACCTTTATGCTTCCCTGGGATACATCGTAAAAACGCGGGATCAGGTTGACCACCGAACTTTTACCGGAACCAGTTCCACCGATAATTCCGATTGTCTGTCCTTTTTTCACTTTCAGATTAATATCTGTAAGAGAATCCTGCGCATTTTTTGCATATTTCATGGAAACATGGGAAAATTCCACCTCCAGTTCACCGGATGCGCTTTTCTTTGTCTCTGTGACAGAATCCGTAATCGTCGGTACTACCTCAAGCACCTCCTGAATACGGTTTCCACAGGCAATCGCCTTATTGATGGTAATGATCAGATTTGCAAGTTTTACCAGCTCCACCAGTATCTGTGACATATAGTTTACCAGTGCAATCACCTCACCCTGACTGATCCGTCCGATGTCAACCTGCCGGCCTCCGACCCAGATCACCGCAATAATTGCGAAATTAATAATCACATAAGTCAGAGGGTTCATCAATGTGGAAATTCTTCCTACCAGCATCTGAATCTTTGTCAGATAAGCGTTGCTCTCATTAAAATCCTTCGTTTCCTCTTCCTGCTTGTTAAAGGCACGGATGACACGGGCACCGTCTAAATTTTCCCGCGTGTGTCCGAGAACTTCATCAAGCCCGCGCTGTACCTTCTTAAACAGCGGAATACTGACAAGCATCACGGAAAAAACAACAACCGACAAAAGTGGAATTGTAACGACGAAAATCAGCGCTGCCTTTACATCCACGGTAAATGCCATGATCATGGCACCAAATACAATAAACGGAGACCTTAAAAACAGCCGGAGTACCATATTGACGCCCGACTGCGTCTGGTTGATATCGCTGGTCATACGTGTGATCAGCGTAGAAGTCCCAATGGTATCCATTTCCGAAAAAGACAGTTTCTGAATATGGGAAAACAGTGCATAGCGGACTTTGGTAGAAAACCCTACCGCCGCTTTCGCCGCAAAGTACTGTGCCGTAATCGAACATGCCAGTCCAATCAGTGCAAGCAGCACCATAACGCCTCCCATCTTAAAAATATAAGACTTGTTTGATGCCGCAATTCCATGATCGATAATCGCTGCCACAACAAGCGGAACAATCAGCTCAAAAGATGCTTCTAACAGCTTAAACAGCGGCGCCAGAATACATTCTTTGCGGTATTCGTTCAGATAAATCAGTAATTTTCTCATAATCCCTTTTCCTTTATATTTATTTGCCTGAATCATTATAACACTCACACCCAGGGGATTCAACAGCTTTGCACGTCCTCTCCCGGAACCAGGCAACGACAAAAAGACCGGCACAAGCCAGTCTCTTTGCAATAAAGTATGTTGAACATTTAATTAATGGCACCCATGACAGTTCTTGCAGTCACCACCACAGGTTATGGATTTTCCATTTTTTTTGTCTTTGATGATGCTTCTAATCACAAGAGAAACCACTACTAACAAGATGATTAATACAATTGCGGTACCCATTACTACCACTCCTTCCATCAAACAAAGAGGACGATCCATACGTTTTTCTGATTCAATGTTAGTATATCCTAACTCCCATTAGTTGTCAACAACTTTTGTTAATTTTTTTGCTAGACCATTTCCACAGATTATGTTATAATCCTACTTAATGAAACAAAAGGTAACATTGGGAGGAATCAATCATGCATAGTACGGAATCATCCGAGAATTATTTAGAGACTATTTTAATATTAAGTAAAAAACTTCCGGTGGTGCGTTCCGTTGACATTGCCAATGAACTTGGCTTTAAAAAATCAAGTGTCAGTATCGCCATGAAAAATCTCCGTGAAAAAAATCAGATCACGGTCACAGACGCCGGATTTATATATCTGACAGACGAAGGACGTGCCATCGCAGAAATGATCTACGAACGGCATGAGCTGCTTTCCAAAGGACTGGTCGCGCTGGGTGTCGATCCGAAAGTAGCTACAGAAGATGCATGCCGTATTGAGCATGTGATCAGTGCCGAAAGTTTTGCGGCTATCAAGAAACATCTTCATCTGCCAAAAGACGCAGAATAATCTTTCCTGCCGGAATATACGAATACATAAATAGAACCGGATACCGCTTTTTGTTTATCGCAAATTACGGTATCCGGTTTTTTATTCTTTGTTTGGGTTTGCAGCATCGTCATAGGTATCCAGAAAATGATGTCTTACCCCATCTTTTTTATATCCAATCACGGTATTTAAATTTACATTCTCCACACTGCGGAAAATATTTTTAGCTACATAAGGATTCTCCTGTTCAAGACTATGGATCAGACGCTTCACATCTGCTCTCTTTGACCCTTTTTCTGTTCCTCCACAGGATGCACACCCTTCGGTAAAACGGCAGGCACACTGAATGAAATGCAGGTCATTGTACTGTGCCCAGTGGATAATATCTGCTTCCCTCACAAGATACAGTGGGCGGATCAGTTCCATTCCCTCAAAATTTGTACTGTGCAGCTTCGGCATCATCGTCTGAATCTGCGCACCGTACAACATTCCCATCACAATGGTCTCGATGACATCGTCAAAGTGGTGTCCAAGCGCGATCTTATTACATCCTAATTCCCGTGCTTTACTGTACAGATACCCTCTGCGCATCCGTGCGCAAAGATAGCACGGGGAATCCGTAATATCCACAACCGTATCAAAAATTTCTGTCCGGAACACCGTAATCGGAATATTGAGCATTTTCGCATTATTTAATATTGTCTGGTAATTCACCTCATTATATCCCGGATTCATAACCAGAAAAACAACTTCAAAATTTTTCTTTCCGTGCCGTTCCAGCTCCTGAAATAACTTTGCCATGAGCATGGAATCCTTTCCTCCGGATATGCACACTGCAATCTTATCTCCATCCTGTATCATTTCATACGCATTGATCGCTTTTGTAAAAGGTCTCCATACGGTCTTTTTAAATTTTTTAATAATGCTTCGTTCCGCATCAGCAGCCTTGTCTGCTAATCGTTCTGCAGTCCCGTCATCTTCCTTCATAAAATCGGCCAGTTTCTTGCGCAGATAGGAACGATATCCTCCCTCAATGCTGTAAATCTCATACCCTTGTTCTGACAAATCTTCCGCAATTTCATCGCTTCTTTGCCCGGTATAGCAAAACAGATACACTGGCAGCTCCTTCGGGATCTCCCCAATGTGCTCCATAAATTCTTCCCAGAAAATATGTTTTGCGCCGGGATAAGTTTCCTTTATATAATCCTGCTCACTTCTTATATCGATGACCAGCTTTTCTCTCTGGTCCTTTTGCAATTCCTCTACAGTTTTTCGGTACATGCCATTTCTCCAATTCTTGAATTGTTGCGTAAAATCCATTCCTCATTATAGCATTGTACTCTGCCCTGAACAAGTCTCAATTCCTATAACTTCTATCCGGCTTCATCATGCTCCCGGATCATTTTAAACAGTTGTACACGATTGCGTATTCCCAGTTTCCGGTATATGTTTAAAATATGTTTTTTGAGCGTATTGGTGCTGATGGTCAGTTCCTCGCAGATCACCGGATTTTCCTTTCCCTGCATCAGATTTCGAAGGATCGTATCCTCCCGCCGCGTCAGTCCATATTGTTCCACGGCCTGCGTTACCGTAAGCTTTTCTCCTTCCTCCCCTGCCCGTCTTTGATGCTTTTCCATCCGATAGGCCAGATGGTCTTTGAGCATATCGAGAACAAAAATGTCATCGTATTTAAAATTTTCCTTTCCAATGGTACGATAAAACGTAATTGTACCGAGGAAATGATGATCTTTTGCGATCACAACCTGCAGCGAATAATGCCAGTTATTGGGCTTATATACCTTCTTATAATATTCCATTTCCACACGCGACTCATCACTGATAATATCCGTCTCCCGATAAATCAGCGATTTCCCGCTGAGCATAATCCCTCTGCTGTAATCCAGTTCCTCATATTCTTCCGATAGATTACTGTCGCAATTATACATCACCGGCCGGTCCAGTTTCTTTTCATCCTCCACGGATGCCAGATAAAAATCAGCACTGTCAAAATCCACCAGCAGTTTTAACTGTTCTAACAGTTCTTTTCGCATTTCATCAAAATCTTCCATCGTATAGACTTTATAAATGATTGTGTTTAAAATAATCCAATCGTTGGTTTCTAATGTTTTCATTTGTGTTTCTCCTATAATTTTTTATTTCATAGGAATTTAACACCAAACGACATTTCCTATGAAATAAAAAACGACGCACCTCACTGAGGTACGCCGTCTTTGGCTTTTATGCTTTCAGTTTAACACTATTTAATTACAAAAGCAAACCAATTTTACCTATTTTTGATTTTTTTAATTTTTTCCTTTTCCCCTGATGACTTTTTTCAAAAATGTGCTATAATAAAATACGAAACGCAGATGTAGTTCATCGGTAGAATACCAGCTTCCCAAGCTGGGGAGGCGGGTTCGATTCCCGTCATCTGCTTTTTCTATGAGAAAGGCGTCCGTTTTTTTCGGACGCCTTTTCTTTTTCAATGATTAACGATAGTAATACGCGCCGCCCTTTCTGGTGATCGTAGCATTACGCAAATCAAATTTCTTTTTCTTCAAAGAAGACTTTTTCAATGTGAACTTAACATCTTTTGTCGAATAAGAAGAAACGGTAACATTGTATCTGCTTGTTTTATACGTACCAATCGTTTTTCCACTGGCATCTTTCACAACAATGTTGACATCCTTCAATGCGGTAATATAGTCTGTCGTATTATTGACAATTCTAGCTGTCATAACAAGATTTCCAGACTTATCAAAAGAAGCTTTATAAACTTCCATCACACATTTATTGTAATCCACATCGCTACTGCTTAACTTTACGGATGAAAATTTATTTTCCTTTACGGTTACCTTACAGGTCAGATTCTCTCCATCTTCTGTCACAGCATAAACCGTTGTTTTTCCAGCTTTGACGCCGGTTACTTTACCATTCTTATCTACTTTGGCAATTTTGGAATCTTTAGACTTCCATGCTTTTACCTTTGCACCGGTAACAGAAAGCTTCTTGGTGTATCCTTTGGTAACAACCGCATTGGCATTGCTGATCTTTGCACCACCATTGTACTGATACATGTATAAAAGATATTTTGTACTCTGTGAAAATGTAATTCCGTAATAGTAATCCCCGGCATCCACATTTGGAACAGGATCTACAAAATAATACACACCTTCTTCATACTCCCAGCTGGTAGAAGATGATGATATCTGATAAGGGTTATCTGCCCGCTGTACTTTATTTCCCACACTGTCGTATACCGTAATTGTCATATCGACAGGTGCTTCTGTCACGATCTGTGCAACAAATCCATAACTTTTGGTCAGAGAAAACGGTGTCTTTACTTCTGTTCCTGCTGTCGCCTGTTCTGTCTGTGTAGGTGCAATAATTGTAGTAAACTTCTCTGCTGCATCAACTTCTGTTGTGCCAACACATACCGTTGTGAACACCAGCACCAGTGCCAGCATAAAAGTTACAATTCTTCTGGTTCCATTTGTTTTCATAATTTTTCCCTTTCTATCTGTATGTTGTTCTACCTTTATAGTATCACATATCAAAAAGGAAACCGCAAGTCGTTCTTTCTTCCTATTTTAACAGTCTTTGACGAGATCTTTAACCACTTCCCCGGCAATGATCAGTCCGACTACCGATGGCACAAAGGCCACACTTCCCGGAATCGCCCGGCGCTCCGTACACTTGTGCTTTGCTCCCGGCGGACAGATGCAGTTTGAGCGGCAGCTAATTGCCATATCCTCTACCGGTTTGATCGGTTCTTCCTTAGAATACACAACCTTTAATTTCTTTACGCCCCGTTTCTTTAACTCTCTGCGCATAACTTTTGCTAATGGACATACACTGGTCTTGTAAATATCTGCCACTTCAAATTTGCTTGCATCTAACTTATTTCCAGCCCCCATACTGCTGATAATCGGAATGTTCATCTCTTTTGCTTTCATCACCAGCGCAATTTTTGCAGTGACCGTATCGACCGCGTCCACAATATAATCATATTCTTCAAAAGGAAAGTCCTTTGCATTTTCCGGCAGAAAAAAACAGTCATGGATCTCCACTTTCACATCGGGATTGATTTCGAGCATGCGCTCTTTCATAACTTCTGTTTTATATTTCCCAACGGTCTTTCTTGTCGCAATAATCTGACGGTTTAAATTTGTCAGACATACTTTATCATCGTCAATCAGATCGAATGCGCCTACGCCGGTCCGGACCAGTGCTTCACAGACGTATCCTCCCACGCCGCCGATTCCAAACACTGCCACATGGGCATTTTTCAGCCGGTCCATCGCTTCTTTTCCGAGCAGTAATTCCGTTCTAGAAAACTGTGTTAACATATATGAACTCCTTTTATCCTATTTTTCGTATCGCAATACATTATATTATGGGAAGCTTTAAACTGCAAGCCTGTATACTTTTTATTTCTTATGAACGAAGAAAAGCGGTCTGCCTTCCGGCAAACCGCTTTCTCTTTTTCAACTATTCAGAACCCGCCAATTGAAATCCGCGCATACACTTAATGGCCCCAATATCTTCCATTGCGTTTACCATGCGGTAAACGGTTGCAACGCCGATTTTTGGATCTACCTTTGATGCCTTGAAATAGATTTCCTTACAGCAGGAACAATCTTCCTCAAGGATAATATCCAGCAGCATCAGCCGCTGCTTGGTAATCCTACAGCCTGATTCCTTCAGTTTTTGAATAATCATTTCTCTCTGCATCATTTGGCATCTCTTCTTTTTCTATTTTGCTGACACAGTTTTCTTTGCGTCAAAGTTTAATGTGTTACTCTCCTTATAAGGACGGAACAGCAGATAAATAAATCCGATGATCAGTAAGAATGCTACAACGGTACCAACACCGAATGTACCAACTGTGATCAGTGTACCGATCTGGTAGATACACAGGGAAACAATGTAAGCTAAGATACACTGATATCCGATCGCAAACCAGAACCACTTCACGTTGTTCATCTCACGCTTGATCGCACCCATAGCTGCGAAACATGGTGCACATAACAGGTTGAATACCAGGAAACCATAAGCGGCAACCGGAGTCATAACCAAAGACAGTGACTTCCAGATTTCGGAACCATCTTCTGCAACTTCTGCAAAACCGAATAACTGTCCGAACGTAGCTACAACGTTCTCTTTTGCGATCAGACCGGATACAGCAGCAACTGCCATCTTCCAGCCGTTACCAGCCCTGGTCCAGCCAAGTGGTGCGAAGATCCATGCGATTGCAGAACCAACTTTTGCAAGAACACATTCTGCCTGGGCAGCCTCAAGAGCAGCACCCTCTAATCCATCGAAATCAAGCATTCCAAAGGTTCCGTTGCTCCATCCGAAGTTCATTAAGAACCATAAAACAATTGTTGATAACAGGATAATTGTACCTGCTTTCTTGATGAAAGACCATCCACGCTCCCACATGCTGCGGAGTACGTTTCCAACGGTTGGCCAGTGATATGCAGGAAGCTCCATAACGAATGGTGCAGGTTCTCCTGCGAACATCTTTGTTTTCTTTAAGATAATACCGGAACAGATAATTGCTGCAACACCTACAAAGTAAGCACTCCATGCAACCCATCCGGAATTATGGAAGAATGCACCTGCGATCAAAGCAATGATTGGAAGTTTTGCTCCACAAGGTACGAATGTTGTTGTCATGATTGTCATCTTGCGGTCACGGTCGTTCTCGATCGTACGGGAAGCCATAACACCAGGAACACCGCATCCACTACCAATCAGCATTGGGATGAATGATTTTCCGGATAATCCGAATTTACGGAAAATACGGTCCATGATAAATGCGATACGTGACATATATCCACAGGACTCAAGGAATGCCAGGAAAATGAACAGTACCAGCATCTGCGGTACGAATCCAAGTACGGCACCCACACCGGAAATGATACCATCTACGACAAGTCCTGTCAGCCAGCCGGCACAGTGAATATTCTCAAGTAAGGTTCTTGCTCCCGGAACAATCCACTCGCCAAACAATGTATCATTTGTCCAATCGGTAAGGAATCCACCAACTGTTGTGATAGATACATAATATACGATAAACATAACCAATGCAAAAATTGGAAGTGCAAGGAAACGGTTCGTAACAATACGGTCAATCTTATCCGAAGTGGAAAGTTTCTCACCCTTCTTTGCTTTTGTAAGACACTCTCCAATGATGGAAGAAATGTATACATAACGCTCATTGGTAATGATTGACTCGGTATCATCATCAAAATGATCCTCAAGTTCCTTGATCTCTGCAGATACATCTGGCATCAGACTTAAGAGTTCAGAAATCTTATCGTCTTTTTCCAGAAGTTTGATTGCGAAAAACCGCTTCTGTTCCTGTGGAATATCCGAGCTGATCTTATCCTCTACCTTTGCAATGATATCCTCAACCTCTGATGAGAACGCATGTGCAGGTGTGACTTTCTTCTTCTGCTGTGCGAGAGCAACGGCCTTTTCTGCTGCCTTTGTAATTCCTGTTCCTTTCAGAGCGGAAATCTCAACAACTTCGCAGCCCAGTTTCTGGCTCAGCTTATCGATATGTATCACATCACCATTCTTGGCAACGATATCCATCATGTTTACTGCCATGATTACCGGAATACCAAGTTCCATGATCTGTGTAGAAAGATATAAGTTACGCTCAATATTTGTACCGTCCACAATATTGATGATTGCATCCGGTCTGTCTGCAACAAGATAATTTCTTGCCACCACTTCCTCCAGGGTGTATGGGGAAAGAGAATAAATACCCGGAAGGTCCATGATGGTAACATCTTTATGACCCTTCAGACGTCCTTCCTTTTTTTCTACTGTTACACCCGGCCAGTTACCAACAAACTGATTGGAACCGGTCAATGCATTGAACAATGTCGTTTTTCCGCAGTTTGGATTTCCTGCCAATGCAATTTTCACTGCCATAATTCTCCTCTTTTCTGTGCTGGCGCACCTTTGTTTTATCAACCTTGCTAAAATTTGAAATCGCTAGTTTCTGTAAGCACCTGCTAGTTTTTGTAAGCCATTACTAACCTTATGGTAAAAAAATTACTCTACCTGGATCATTTCAGCATCTGCTTTACGCAGGGACAGTTCATACCCTCTGACCGTAACTTCCACCGGATCTCCGAGTGGGGCTACTTTACGGACATAAATCTCTACGCCCTTGGTAATTCCCATGTCCATGATACGACGTTTTACAGGTCCTTCGCCTGTCAGTTTTGTAGCTTTGACAGTCTCGCCAACTTTTGCATCTTTTAATGTCTTCATCGCTGCTCCCTTTCTAAATCATTATTTTATTTGCCATATCCTTACCGATAGCAACACGCGCTTCTTTCACATTCACGATCATGTTTCCATCCGTTTCAGATATCACAGCCACTTTTCCCCCGACAACAAAACCAAGATTCTCAAGATGGCGTCTTGTTTCTTCTTTTCCACCGATCTTTTTGATCTCATTCTCTTCTCCTGCTTTGCACATTGTTAAAGGCATCATAAAAACATCCTCCTGCTTTCCGCCGCGTGCAAGCGACTTTATTGAGAATCATTTCCATCTCTTACGTCAGTTAGTATATGCTAACGAGCATAAGTTGTCAATAACAAAATAATATTTTTTCAGCTTATCCGACATTTTTCTCCCTAAAATACTCAGGTGCCAGCACACAAAATTTTTCTGTTATTAAGCGTTTGCAAGCGCTTTTCCAAGTGCCTTGCACTGTTCAATCGCATCTGCATCCGGAGCTTCCTGACAGATGACACCTTCTCCTCCTACGATCGTTGCGCCGGCTCCGCTCATACGTGCTTCCCAGTCACGCATCCACTGGCCGTCACCCCATCCGTAAGAACCAAACAGTCCAATCTTCTTTCCGGAAGCAAATCCTTCCACGTCTGCAACAAACGGCTCCATCTCACTCTCTTCGAGTACTTCTGCTCCCATGGCAGGACATCCTAATGCAAATACACCCTCTCCCTTTAACTCATCAATGTTCATATCACTGACAAATACAGCTTCCGCCTCTTTGCCTGCCTCTTTGATTCCTTCCACGACGGCATTTGCCATGCTTTCTGTGTTTCCACCCTGTGTCCAAAATACAACTGAAATCTTACTCATTTTAAATTCTCCTTTTCTTTTTATAATGTTATGATGCATATTGACAGTCACAATCAACCAGCTGCCAGATTTCCGTATTGCTGCAAATCGCAATAATCTCTTCAATGCGCATTCCATATGACAAAAGCTGGATCAGTTTTTCTCTGGAATGTTCATATTTTTTAAACAGCCGGATTTTTTCATGTGGTCTGTCGTATACTTTCCAGTACCCCGAATACAAATAGTTTTTCCCCTGATTGCGGATGAATCCTTTTACATCCTCCGGCGGATATCCAAGCAACAGTCCCATCTCATGCGGAAAAACTTTCTTTTCCCTCAGATACTGCTGGTAATGTGCACGAAACACCGGTAATACCTGTTTTAAGTTTGTGTCAGTATAGCCAATCTCATGCAACAATGCCTGCACGCTTTCTTTGGAAAAAAATGCTTCCAGACGATCCGGATGATACAAAAACACTGTAATCTTCCCCGCATGAATTCCCAGCGGATAAATCGTCAGTTCACTTTCTTTAAAAATATCTTTCATCCGCTGGTAATCCTGTTTTTCGATATTCAACAGATTCGATTCTTTCAGTCCGGTGATCAGCGGTGCACACTGAAATGCTATCTGAAGTTCGATTTCATCGCCACGCAGTTTCCGTATGATCTCCCATGTTTCGCTGCTCAAGTCCGTCACCCCTCCCTAAAGTTAGTTATATCTAACCCAAGAAAAGAATACACGAAAAAACAGGCTCTCGTCAAGAGCCTGTTGTGATATTTTTTATCAATTATATTTTCTGTTGCGTATACCGTACCAATGCCTCCCGATAAATCGCCCCCAGACGGCTTGGCAGAACTTTTTTATGGGTCACCATGCCAATATGCATATCTCCCTGCGCCTGCAGCGGAACCGAGACAATATTCTCTCCGTTTAATTCCTCGTCAATCACCCCGCTGCAGACTGTATAACCATTCAGACCAATCAGCAGATTAAACAGGGTTGCCCGGTCTCTGACACGGATGTTTTTCGGCCGGTCCACGGTACTGAATATCTCCTCGGAGAAGTAAAAAGAATTGTGTTCTCCCTGTTCAAAAGAAAGATAAGGGTATGGCTCTAATTCCTCAATCGTCACAGACTTTTTGCCCGCAAGCGGATTTTTCGTGCTCACAAAAATATGCGGTTTTGCCACAAAAAGCTCGGTAAACACAAGGTCATGTTCCTTGATCAGTTTCTCAAGTACGGTACGGTTAAAATCGTTCAGATAAAGAATTCCGATCTCGCTTTTCATCTGCGCGACATCCTCTATGATTTCATACGTCTGGGTTTCCCGCAGACAGAAATCATACTTTTCGCTTCCATACCGCTCGATCAGTTCCACAAATGCATTGACTGCAAACGAATAATGCTGGGTGGAAACACTAAATTCCTGTTTCCGCCCAGCTTTTTTCTTGTATGTTTCCTCCAGCAGTGCCGCCTGTTCCAGAACCTGTCTGGCATACCCTAAAAAAGTCTCCCCCTCTTTGGATATGACAATTCCGCGGTTTGTCCGTTCAAAAATGGTAATCCCCATCTCTTTTTCCAGTTCCCTGACTGCCTTTGTCAGACTCGGCTGGGAAATAAATAATTTCTTTGCCGCATCACTGATCGTCCCGGTCTGTGCAACGGTCGTAACATATTTCAACTGCTGTAAGGTCATAAAGCATCCCCCTATAAGATGTCAATATACTCTCCGTTTAATGCTTTATTCATGCTGCGGACAGCGCAGAATTTACCGCACATGGAACAGGTATCCTCCTGTTCCGGTGCCCGGTCCGCACGAATGGCTTTGGCGGTCTCCGGGTCCATGGCACATGCCCACTGTGCTTCCCAGTCCAGTACTCTTCTGGCATCCGCCATCTTATTGTCCATCTCCATGGCTCCCGGTACATGCTTTGCGATATCTGCCGCGTGCGCTGCAATCTTTGATGCCATAATTCCCTGCTTTACATCGTCCACATTCGGAAGTGCCAGATGCTCAGCTGGTGTCACATAGCAGAGGAATGCCGCACCGTTGGCAGCAGCGATCGCACCACCGATGGCAGAAGTGATATGATCATATCCCGGCGCAATATCGGTCACCAGAGGTCCTAATACATAAAACGGTGCACCCATGCAGATGGTCTGCTGGATCTTCATATTTGCAGCAATCTGATCCATCGGCATATGTCCCGGCCCTTCCACCATAACCTGGACATCCTTTTCCCAGGCACGTTTTGTCAGTTCTCCCAGACGGACAAGTTCCTCAATCTGACAGACATCCGAAGCATCTGCAAGACATCCCGGACGACAGGCATCTCCCAGTGAGATTGTCACATCATATTCCCGGCAGATGTCAAGAATTTCATCATAATATTCATAAAACGGATTTTCTTCCCCGGTCATTGTCATCCACGCAAATACTAAAGAACCGCCACGGGATACAATGTTCATCTTCCGCTTGTGGTTTTTGATCTGATCGATGGTTTTTCTGGTAATGCCGCAGTGCAGGGTAACAAAATCCACACCATCCTCTGCATGCAGACGTACAACATCAATAAAATCTTTTGCCGTGAGTGTTGCCAGGTCTCTCTGATAGTGTATCACAGAATCGTATACCGGTACAGTTCCAATCATCGCCGGACATTCCGAAGTCAGTTTTCTCCGGAATCCTGTAGTATCTCCATGGGAAGACAGATCCATGATTGCGTCCGCTCCCATATCCACCGCTGCCATAACTTTCTGCATTTCAATATCATAATCTTTCCAGTCTCTGGATACTCCGAGATTGACATTGATTTTGGTCCGGAGCATGGAGCCCACACCCTGCGGGTCCAGACATTTATGGTTTTTATTTGCGCAGATGGCAACCTTTCCGGCTGCCACCAGAGGAATCAACTCTTCCACACGCATGTGTTCCTTCTGTGCAACTTTCTTTAATTCTTCTGTTACGATTCCTTTTCTTGCAGCTTCCATCTGCGTTTTGTATTCTCTCATTGGTTTCTCCCTTCCTTGTATAAAATAAAAAAAACACGTATAATGCTTATACGTGTGTGGTAACTTTCATTTTTCCCTACGTTGGCATTATCCAAATCAGGTTACAGGTCAAAGCAATACAGCTTACTCTCAGCCTTCTTTTTGAAAGCTCCCTTTTTCTTATTTTAAATATAGTTCATTATTATACAATCCATGGATGCTGTCAAGATTTTCCCTGTAAGTTCCGATAAAAATACATAAATTTGCCAGGAAGTAGATTGTCATTTTCTGTGTTTTACGCTATGATGAAATTATTAGGCAAATTTACAGGAACCTCTTATTACGGAGAATACATGTTATGAAAAAACCTGATTTAACCAAATACAAAACTACAAGCACGCTTTATCTGCTTATTCTTATCATTGCAGCTGTTGCACTGGTTTTCGGCTGGCAGTGTACCTCATACAGTCTCAGCAACCACAGCGCGGATCTGCACATCCAGATGCTCCCGTCCCGGCGTGTTAAGGTATCCAAAGCAACTACTGTTTACCGGATTTCCGATGTCCGATGGACCAAAAAGGCTTCTACCCTGATGTTTTACAGCCAGCATCAGACCGTGGTTGTGGAAGTAGACGGAAAGCTGCTTTATACGCGCAGCCTCAAAACGGACAGTATTCTGCATACAACCGGACGTAATTGTGAAATGGTCTCTGTCCCGGAAAATACACGTAGCATCCTCGTCACACTCACCAACTGCAACCTGGACAAACAGGTGTCTGATCCGGTTTTCTATCAGGGCGATGGTGTCCATATGTTTCGCCATGAACTTTTAAAAGCAGGGATCCCCATGCTCCTCGGCATTATGAACGTTGTACTTGGCATTCTGATGCTCATCTACTGGCTGTTTGTGCATCATTGGGCATATGTGAGCAAATCCATGCTGTATCTGGGAATTCTTACAACGGATCTTGGTGCATGGTTCTGCCTGGAAACAAGCTCTTCCATTCTTCTGTCACAGAACCCGGTGTTCCATTCCTATGTGACCCGCATGCTTCTTCTTCTGCTGCCCATTCCTTTTATGATGTTCGTCCGGCATTATTTAAAAGCAAGGGATCGGTATCTTTGCCGGATTTTTGTCTGGCTGGATGTGGCAGAGATTGCAGTTGTTTTATTCCTGCAGCTTATGGATATCCGTGACCTGACGCAGACACTCTGGATGACCCATGTCATGATCGGCCTTGCAGTTTTATATTTTATCTATACCATCTGCAACAAATTTTATCACCACACGACGACACATGCCCTGTGGATCTGTACCATAGGGATCATTATTCTGATCGGTGCTCTTTTTTCCGACATGTACAATTATTATCAGGGGTCGCAGGACATCGAAATTGTCGGCCGCATCGCCATGCTGCTTTTTATCGTAACCCTTGCCTGCGACACCGCATTCGTATCCCTAAAGGAAATCGATACCGGCCGTCGCGCGGCTCTCTACCGTGAACTTGCGGAAAAGGATCTCCTGACCGGCTGCTACAACCGGAATGCTTACCACGAAGATACCAGCCGGTGCAAAAAACTGACAAATCTTCTGTTGTTTGTATTTGACCTGAACAACCTGAAATACTACAATGATAAATTCGGACATGACTGTGGGGATCAGTATATTACGGATGCCGCACATATTCTCCGGAAAATTTTCTCCCGTCACGGAAAACTGTACCGCATCGGCGGGGATGAATTCTGTGTTTTGATTGACGACCATAATACCTGTGATATCAGCCATCTGATCTGCTGTCTGCGAAAAGAGGAGGCCGTTTACAACGCCTCCTCCCGAAACATCCATCTGCAGATTGCCTGTGGATATGCTGTCTTTGATCCACGGACAGATACGAATCTGGATGCCCTTCAAAAGCGGGCAGATCAGAATATGTACGAAAACAAAAAACAGTTAAAAACATTTTCTTACCGCTGAGGCTTAAGCCTGCAGCGGTATTTTTGCGACATCTTTTTTACGGAGTTTCTTTACCTCATACAACTGCTCGTCCGCAAGCGAAAGTGCATCCGCAAGACTGTGCTCATCGCCCGGCTCTAACGCACAGGCACCGATGGAAACCGTTACGTTATACGGTTTGTCACTCTGTTCATTCCGAACGGTGAATGCATCGTATAACTCCTGTAATAACAGTTCTTTTTTCTTTTCCGTCATCAGTGCACATGCATACTCATCCCCGCCGATTCTCGCAACAACCCCATCCCCTGTCTGCTCCTTTTGGACAATCTCTGCAAGAATTTCCGCGATGGTGTGCAGGGAATAATCCCCTTCCTCATGTCCGTACCGGTCATTGATGATTTTCAGATTGTTCATATCCGCATAAAGCACCAGAAATGTTTTTTCCGCTGCTCTTGCTTTTTTCAGCATAGGCTCCGCATATTCGAAAAATCCCCTCCGGTTACAGATCCCGGTCAGTGGATCTTTCTTTGAAAGTGTTTCCAGTTCCAGATTGTTTTCCTTTAAGACATACAGAGATTCCTCTAACTGTTTCTGAATATTCTCATTGTTTTTCAGAAGATTCAACATCTTGACTGCTGCCGAAATCTGATTACTTAAAAATTCTCCATATTCCAGCACTTCATCGGTCAGATCACACACTAAAATTCCATACAGCATTTCATTGGCATACAGAGGAAGCGTTACCATCCATGCCCGGTCAGACATTCCCAGCCTGGAAAACCGGAAAATATTTTTTGCCTTTTTTTTCTGATGAATGGCGGGTATATTTTCTACATTTCCATGAAGTTCACTGGCTTTCAGCAGCAGCTGCTCCGGCATCTGAAATAATTCATGATTCAGATGAATGACCGGCTCCTCATAGATGTACAAAAATGCATTATGTATCTTTAACCATTCCATTGTTGCAAGAATTTCCCCAAAACTCTGATCGGTTCCTTTTTCAAAACAAAGCAGTTTCAAAATAAAGTTTTTCATTTCGAAATTTACCCGTTTCTGCTTTCCGAACAGTTCATCGGCCCAGTGATTCATGGACTCGTACTTTTCCAGCACATCATTGCGCGCATCCACTTCTTCCTGATTTCCCCGGCAAAACGAATTCCGGATCACCAGATCGGTCGGAAGGCGCACAGAAGAGACTTTTTCTCCCTGCATCATCCGGCATAACAGTTCACATGCTTTGCTGCCAAGTTTTGACACATCCGCACGTACCGAAGAAAGTGTCGGATAAATCTGGGAACACCACTCCGTATCATCATACCCGAAAACCGAGATATCCCTTCCCGGCATAAGCCCCCGCGCCTTCAGTTCTTCATAAAATCCGGCTGCAGTTTCATCATTGACGCAAAAAACGGCTTCCAGATCCGGATTGTCATCCAGAAGTCTGGCATAGGCGCTATGCGCATTTCCCGTCAGATCCCCTTCCACATACCGTTTTTCCTGCGGTAAGATACCATTCTTCCAGAGTGCACTCTCAAACGTAGCTTTGCGCTCCATTGCATCGGAATTTTCCTTCGGTCCGCCTACCATTCCGATTTTTGTGTAATGCAGATCCTGCACGAGATAATCGATTCCCTGCCGGATTCCACGGTCATTGTCATAACTGACATTTACATATCCTTCCAGATCAGAGGAAACCAGAACGCATGGAATTCCATCATAGTGATGCATAAATTCAACCATACGTTCTTTCGTCGTGTAACAGCCAATACAGTTTGCCGCTACGATAATCCCGTCCAGACGGCCTTTTTGTACACTCGAAAACAGGGTATCATACTGATATTCATACATAATATCCGTGTTCTGCGCGTAATCACGGTCTAAAAATTTTCCCGGAAGCACTACCATGTTGACATCCTGCTCTTTTGCTGCCTCCCTCAGACCTTTACACAAAAAACGTGTAAAATCGTCTGTGATGCCTCCGACCATCACGCCTATGGTTTTCCTTGTTTTTGTCATATCTATCCGCCCCTTAGCTCATTTCAATTAAAGTTAGCTCATTTTCTATTCTTAATAAAATTATTTTAATATAATTTTATGTTTATATCAATTATGTTTTTAGCTAATTTTAGTCGGATAAATTTGTGGAATGTGATCTAAATCTCTTCACATTCTCCGGAATCCTCGATAATCCGAAGTCCGGCTGTGCTGGTAACCGGAAGAGAAAACGCAATGGTTCCCGCTTTTGTCCCGATTCCGGCTTTTTCCATGATGGATTTCATAATCGCATTTTTCTGTTCCGTTTTCGTAACAATAAATATAATTTCTTTTTCGGAAACCAGCGATACGCCGAGAAACTGTTCTGCCCGTTTCATTCCGACACCTTTCCCGTGAAAAACCGTTCCCCCGGTGGCTCCGCCTTCTTCTGCCGCACGCATCACCTGCGTATTGTATCCGTAATTGGCAATTGCAATGATCAGCTCATGTTTTGTCTCCTTCAACGTTGTCTCCTCCCCTTTCTCGAATTCCTGTTCTCCCAGCATAAATTTCAGCTGCTGTTTTCCGCCAATACTGCTAAGCGGTATCAGAAAGACAATTCCCGTCCCGGGCACATCAATTTTCAGTTCCGTCTGCAATCCCTTTTTCACGGTTTTCCAGGTGGGACGTGTGACCAGACAAAAATGAATGCCTTTCTCATCCTCCTCGAGTCCGAAGTAATCCAGTACATCGCTGGCCGCTGTTCCCATGGCAAGAGAAATATTTCCAGTATCCACGTGATTTTGCTTATAAAACTTCACAAATTTCTGCATCTGTTTTCGATTGCAGATCGTAACCATCATATAGATCTCACTCATTTGTCCGCTCCTCTTTCCTGTTTTTCTATAATTCTATAATTGCATCATCCGCATACCCGGCAAACACATCCTCTGCCTGCAGGAATGGCTGTTCTGCCATTTCTTCCTTTTTATTACTCTTAATCTTATAGATCAGCCCGAGGACCTGCAGCGTAATCAGCGGAGTCATGGCAACCATCGCTACCACGCCGAAGGCATCCTTTACCACATCGCCGCCTACTGCCGTACAAGCGCCCTGTGCCAGTGGCAGCAGAAAAGTTGCCGTCATCGGACCGGATGCCACGCCTCCGGAGTCAAACGCAATCGCGGTAAAGATTTTCGGAACAAATAACGTCAGAAACAGTGCAATGGCATAGCCCGGAATTAAAAAATACATAATCGGAATTCCGGTAAGCACCCGCAGCATGGAAAGCCCGACCGAAGCAGCCACACCAACCGAAAGGCTGATCTGCATCGCTTTTCCGGAAATATCCCCATCGGTCAGTTCTTCTACCTGTTTCATCAGGACATAGACGGCCGGCTCTGCCTTGACAATGAAATATCCGATCACCATTCCGACCGGGACTAAAATCCACGGACACGGCAGTGATGCCATAACGGTTCCAAGATAGTTTCCTGCGGGAATAAATCCGACATTGGCACCGGTCAGGAAAAGTACCAGTCCGACATACGTGTAAAGCAGTCCCACACAGATTTTAATCAATGTCTTTTTATGTAGTTGAATGGAAACAAGCTGGAAAATTCCAAAAAAGAAAACGATTGGAAGCAGGGAACCTGCAATTTCTTTGAGATAATAGGGAATTTCGGATAAAAACAGCCGGCCAAGTTCCACAGAATTGAAAGCTTCCGGCACGCCCGCTGCCACATAACTTCCCTGGGCAGGATATACCAGTCCCAGGAGCAATACCGCAAGAACAGGACCGATCGAACACAGTGCAACCAGTCCGAAACTGTCGTTTTCCGCATGCTTATCATTTCGGATTGCAGAAATACCAACACCAAGTGCCATAATAAACGGAACCGTCATCGGTCCGGTCGTCACACCTCCGGAATCAAACGCCACCGCCAGAAAATTATCCGGAACAAACCTTGCGATCACAAATATCACACCATAGAACACAACTAATAACGGGGCTAACGCTATTCCAAATAAAATACGAAGCAGTGCTACAACAAGAAATGCGCCAACCCCGGCTGCCACCGAAAGAATCAGCACCATATTCGGCACCGACGGCACCTGAGCGGCAAGCACCTGCAGATCCGGTTCTGAAATGGTAATGATGACCCCGAGAAAAAAGCCCAGAAGGAGGATCACCCATAGTTTTTTGGTTTTAAGCATGCTGCCTCCTACACGTTCCCCCATAGGAGACATTGACATTTCGGCACCCATGGAAAAAAACAGCATGCCTATAATTACAAACACCGCACCGATCATAAATTCCAGCAGAATACTGGCGGACACCGGTGCCACTGTAAAACTCAGTAACAATACAATGAACAGAATCGGCAATACTGCCTGTATGGATTCTTTTGCTTTTTCTTTTCTCTTTTCCAAACAATCCCCCCTTCTTCCGGTATATTTTCATACAATTTATATATGTATGCCATATTATCATACACTAGAAGGAAAAACCAGCAAATTTTTCCTAAGATTTGGTTAAAATATTATTTTTTAAAACCGGCATGCGGAAAATCTGTATCAGCAGAGGAATGACCATAATAAACCATACGAGTGGTTCCGCCACGATTACACCTGTGTAGCCAAACCACGGAACGAGTGTTGCTGCAATCACGATTTTGCCGATCATTTCCAGTGAACTTGATACCAGCGGTGTAATATGGTCTCCCAGCCCCTGCATGGCATTACGGACGACACATATCACTGCCGTGACAAAATAAAACAGCGTATCAAACTTCAGATAATTGGTTGCATTCTTCAGTACTTCGGCATTTTTGCTTCCAGTTACCATGTAAACCAGCCAGTCTCCGATTGTATAACTTGCAACAATGGTAAAGCTGCACCAGATACAGGTATATAAAATTGCAAGCCCGATTCCCTTTTTTATCCGATCAATCCGTCCTGCTCCAAGATTCTGTCCGCAGTATGTTGCCATCGTCTGTCCGAATACCGTAAACATAATCATAAACATTTCCGATATTTTGCGGGCTGCGGTATGTGCAACGATAATGTTCTGTCCCAGTTTATTGATTGCCGTCTGCAGCGTCAGGGAACCGATATTGATCAGGGAACTCATAAACCCCATGGACAGACCCGCGCTTAGCATGCTTTGGATCATCTGCGGCTGTGGCTCTTTGAAATCGTCCCCGGACAACCGGAGCAGTTCATACCGTTTTATCATATAGATCCAGCAGATCACAAACGCCAACGCCTGTGCCGAAACCGTGGCAACCGCGGCTCCCCTTACCCCCGTTTTTAAAACGACCACAAAAAAGAGATCCCCCGCAATGTTCAATATGACAGAGATTGCAAGAATCACCAAAGGCGTAATGGTATCTCCGAGTGCACGCAGTGCAGCAGCGCAGGCATCATAAAGAAATGTTGCAATCAATCCCGCAATAATAATTACAATATAAGAACCCGCCATTGTCCTTAAATTTTCCGGTACATTTAAAAAGCGTAAAATCGGCTGCAGAAAAAGCAGACCGAGAACCGTCAGTCCCGCAGCAACGGCAGTTCCGAGTGTCAGTGACATGGCAAACGATTTTTTCACCCCGCGCAGATCCTTTGCTCCGAACCGCTGTGCAGTGATGATGGCAAACCCGTTGGAAAGCCCCATCAGAAAGCCGATGATCAGATTGCTCAGTGAACTTGTGGCACCGACAGCCGCAAGTGCATCTTCCCCCAGAAACGATCCGACAATCCGGGTATCCACCAGGCTGTATGTAAGCTGCAGCAGATTGGCCAGAAAAATCGGAAGCGCAAAAGCGAGTATTAATCGGGAAGGTTTTCCTTTTGTAAGATCTTTCATTTTATTACCTCGTTAAAAAATTTCTCTTTTTTCATAAAATAAACATATTTTTGTCGAAAATAATAATATCACAATTTGTAAAGGATAGATACTATGAAAACAACGGGAATCGTTTCTGGAAAAAGCCCAGAAAATCCGGTCAGGGATTTACCCCCTGTTCGCGCTGCTTCCGGAAATAGGTCATCATCTCCCTAGTGAGACTTAATCCCTCCGGATCATCCGGCACATCCCGGTAATCTACCCATTCGGCAAGTGACAGTTCCTCCTCTTCGAGCCGGATCTCACCTTCTTCTGCCAGATCGCAGAAAAATCCCATCAGAAGGTTACTGTCAAAGCCCCATGGCTGGCTTTTATAATAACGGATATTTTTCACTTTCAGCCCGACTTCTTCCATCACCTCCCGGTGGACAGTTTCTTCCGCGGTTTCCCCGATTTCCGTAAACCCGGCAATGAGCGCATACCGTTTGTATTCCCTACCTGCATACTTTGTCATCATGATCTGATCGTTATTTGTCAGTCCGATGATGACTGCCGGCGCAATCTTCGGAAAAACCATATTGTTACAGACCGGACACTGCAACATGCGCTCCGTGCGGCTGTGTACAAGCGGATGTGCGCATCTGCCGCAGAATTGATTATCCCGGTACCACACATACAGATGCCATGCCGTTGTTGCGGCAAATACACGCTCCTTCGGTTTCATGGACCGGACCGCAAACAGTTTATGATACATAAATCCCGGAATTTCCACATCTTCATAAAGCTCTGTCAGATAAAAAGATATGTCATCCACGGAAAACAGATATACCAGTCCGGGCACTTTTTTGTGATGTGTCTTACAGTATTCCACCCACACGTGATACTTAAGAAATGTGATCTCCCCCTCGTTTTTCAGATAAACCGTCCGATCACGAAATGCCAGTATCCTGCTGTCGGCATCCGGTTCTTTCATTTCAAATGCATTGTCTAATTTCATTGGATAAATATCCTGTATCATGATTGATTCTCTCTTTTCCTGATCTTGTCATTGTTTTGTCCGCGTCTGACTCCGGTAATGTCAGATCAACCGCATAAATTATCGCATAAAGCCTCCAAAATATCAAATTTTCTTGACGAAAATCCGGGATACGGCTATACTGTATATTTATCTATCTACACACAACAGGGGGATTTTATATGAAGATACAATTATCCGAACATTTCACTTACAAAAAATTGCTGCGCTTCGTCCTTCCTTCCATCGTCATGATGATCTTTACTTCCATCTACGGTGTAGTGGACGGGCTCTTTGTTTCCAATTACGTCGGAAAGACTGCATTTGCCGCCGTCAATCTGATCATGCCGTTTCTCATGGCAATCTCCGCTTTAGGCTTCATGATCGGTACCGGAGGAAGCGCGATCGTTGCAAAGACATTGGGCGAAGGCAAAAAAGAGCAGGCAAACGAATACTTTTCCATGCTGGTATACCTCACGCTGATCGGAGGCATTGTCCTCTCCGCGCTCGGCATCCTCTTTTCCCCGCTGATTGCCCGTGGGCTTGGTGCCGACGGTGCGCTGTTGACAAACTGTGTGCTTTATGCCCGCATTACGCTGCTCTCCATGCCGGCCTTTATGCTCCAGAACGTATTCCAGAGTTTCTTTGTCACCGCAGAAAAACCAAAACTTGGTCTTGGTGTCATCGTCATCGCGGGTGTCACCAATATGGTTCTGGACTTTTTACTGGTAGGAGTGTTCCAGATCGGTCTGGCCGGTGCGGCATTCGCAACGGTCACCAGCGAATGTATCGGTGGTCTGTTTCCGATCCTTTATTTTGCACGCAAAAATTCCAGCCTTCTTAAACTCGGGCGCACACACTTTAACGGGAAAATTTTTCTGTGCGCCTGCGGAAACGGTTCGTCCGAACTGATGACCAACCTTTCCAGTTCCATTGTAAACTCTCTGTACAATATTCAGCTTATGAATCTTGCCGGAGAAAACGGTGTGGCTGCGTTTGGAACGATCATGTATGTAAACTTTATTTTTATTGCAATTTTTCTGGGATATTCCATCGGAAGTGCGCCGCTTGTCAGCTATCACTACGGAGCGGGCAACCATGACGAATTAAAAAATCTGTTCGGAAAAAGTCTGCGGCTCATCGGAATCTGGGGACTCATGCTGTTTATTCTGGCGCAGCTGATCGCCAGACCTCTGGCCGCCATCTTTGTCGGATATGATGCGGATCTGTTTTCCATGACCCAAAACGGTTTCCGTATTTACTGTATTGCCTATCTGATCAATGGATTTAATATTTACGGTTCTTCGTTTTTTACGGCATTAAACAACGGACTGATATCTGCTGCAATCTCTTTTCTGCGGACACTGGTGTTCCAGCTGGCTGCCGTACTCCTTCTGCCACTGCTTCTCGGCATCAACGGAATCTGGAGTGCCGTGGCAGTAGCAGAACTTCTCACGTTAGGGCTCACGGTAACCTTCTTTGTCAGAAACCGCAAAAAATATCATTATGCCTGATCCTTTTTTTCGCGAAGTCTGATTACCAGTTCGTATACCTCCGGCCTGCGCTCCCGCAGATGCTCATCCAGCAGATGTCTGCATTCCCGGAAACGTTCTGCCAGTTCCGGATGTTCCTGTGCAATCCGGTCATGTACTTCCTGCCGGTGTTCTTCCAGCCTTTTTGCCAGTGTCTCCTCATCTTTCCCGGAAATATTGACAATTTCCTTTAAATGTTCTTCCAGATGCTCCAGCCATTCATCCTCATCCAGCGCCTCCATATGGGACCAGCGTCCGTGAATCAGCTCCTCCACATCCTTATCCGGTGTCAGATGCGCAATCTGGCGGGCAATCTGTTTTTCCATTTCCTGTTCTGCCTCCGAACCAAATGCCCAGACAAATTCCTGCACCCGGTTATCTGCCCGCTTCCGGGAGGCGCTTTTTTCAACATTGTCCACACCGCCCTCCAGCGGATACGGACGACGTATCCCCATATCCTTAAGTGCAATATGGATGGTTCTGCGCACGCAGCCTTCCTCCACCATATACCCGAGTCCGAGTCTGCGCAGCTGTTCGTTCACCTCCGCAATATGTTCCGCCATATAAAACCGGATACCTTTTTCTTTCAGGGAGCCATAAAGCCGCTCCAGACAGTCTGCCGCCGTAATATCAATACTCCCGATGCCTCCCGCATCTAAAATCACCGCACGGGTATCCTCGCGGATGGCATCCTCAATATCTTTCTGCAATACCGAAACATTGGCAAAACACAGATTACTGCTGAACCGGTAAATGACCACATGCTCCACGGCATGGATGGAACTGCTCTCTTTCAGGTCCCGGAAATGACTGTGTCCGGTCTGTATGCCAAGAAAACACCGCACCGGTTTTGCCGTACGGATAATCATCTCGGTAAAGGAAAGCATGATGCCGATCAAAACACCATTGATGGTTCCAAGCAGCAGCACTCCAAAAAATGCACCAAAAAAGATCAGACATTCCGTGCGGCTGACTTTCCACAAACGGACTGCAAGTTCAAATTCCGTGGCTCCAAGCAATGCGGAGATCACAATCGCGGTAAGCACCGGAACCGGAAGAAATCCGATAAATCCTGTTCCGCACAAAAGCAGAATCATCATGGAAATTCCCGCCACAATTCCTGTCAGCTGGGTTTTCCCCTGATACTGTTCTCCCATCGCGGTCCTTGATACGGACCCGTTGATCGGACAGCATCCGGTCAGAGCTGCTGCAAAATTTCCAAGGGAAAATGCCAGCAATTCCTGATTGTCGTTGATCCGGTAGCGGTTTTTCTGGGCAAAATTATTTTCTGCCAGAAGAGTCTCTGCCATAATCACTACTGCCACCGACAGACTGATCGTTATGGCATCTTTAAGCGGCACTGCAGACAGATCCACCGCCTTCCACCGCGGAAGTCCCGTCTGCACAGCACTTAATGTCTGTATGCCCCACTCCCTGACCGGAAGAAACTTTGTCATAAGTGCTCCAACCGCCCATCACCGGTGCAGATATGTAATTCACGAGTTTTCCCGCTTTCATCAGATAAAATGCCAGAAGCCACACGGCCACAAACAGAGTCAGGACCGGCACAACTTTAAGTGCTGCTTCTGAACCGCTTTCTATGTGCAGATCAATCAGCGCTCCTCCGATCAGTGCCGCCGGAGCTGCATCCACACCAAAAATGAACTGTGGTGAAGTCGAAAACAGTGCAAACAACAGGATCGGAAACACCGATCCATACAGACCGTATACCGCCGGAAGACCGGCAATCTGCGCATATCCCATGGAAATCGGGATGGAAACGGCCATAATGATAATTCCGGCACAAATATCTTTCGGCAGGTTTTTCTTCTCATAATGCTGCAGTGTCTGTGCGATTGTCACTTTCATCCTATCCGGTCTCCAATCTCCGGAAACGGAATCATCGCCGGCTGGTCATTTCTGTGCTCCCCGATCATCTTTTCCATCCAGACCATATCATACCAGCGGCCGAATTTATATCCACACTGATGAAAGGTTCCCACCATTTCATACCCCAGCTTTTCGTGAAACCGGACACTGTCTTTTGTCAGATATTCGTCCTCGATCTGCGGATAGGCAATACAGGCATTGGCATTTAAAATCCCCTGCTGCCGTAAAATCTGTTCCAGTCTGTCATACAATCTGCGTCCAATGCCCTGCTGCTTTGCCTCTTTGCGTACATAGATGGACGTCTCCACCGACCAGTCATAAGCTGCCCGCTCTTTGAACGGACTGACATAGGCATATCCGACCATCTCATGGTCTTTTTCCGCCACCAGATACGGATACCGTTTTAATGTATTCGTGATCCTTTCCTCAAACTCTCCGACGGTCGGGACCTCATATTCAAATGTGATCGCCGTATGTTCTACATAAGGCCGGTAAATTTCCAGCAATCCTGCGGCATCTTCCGCAGATGCAGTTCGTATACTTAATTCTTTTCCCATTTTCATCCTACTTTCTTGCAATGCGGTGCAGCTGCGGCCGCAGCGTAATCTCTGGCACAACCATGCCCTCCCGCTGGTCAAGCACATAGGCAACCGCCTTTGCCACTTCATCCGGCAGCAGATAACTTTCCGGCTCCTCCCCACAGGTAAAATCCGCATCCCGGTACAGATTGGTATCTGTCATGTCCGGATGAATCGTTGTCACCTTGACACCGTACTTGCGTGCTTCCTCAAACAGACTCTTTCCGAAGCTGGACAGTCCCGCCTTGGTTGCCGCATAGGCACAGCCATGCGGACTGCTCTGCTTGGCCGTCACGGACGAGATATTGATGATATATCCATGATTTTTCTTCAGCACCCGAAGCAGCCGGTTCGTCAGAAGCAGGGGAATCTCCAGGTTTGTACGGACCAGGACCTGTATCTTTTTGGGAGTCAGTTCCTCATGCAGACCATAATGACCAACCCCGGCCGCATTGACAAGTACCTCAATGTCTGCCGTTTTTGTGATCTCTTTCACCGCATCGCATAATTTCTGTTCTTCTAATAAATCGCCTTCTACCGGATGAAATGCCGCGGTCTGCTCTACAAATTCCCTTGTCTGTTCTTTTGCAAAATCCCGTCCAAATCCGTAGACTTCATACCCTTTCTCACAGAGTACCCGGCTGATTGCCAGTCCGATTCCGGAACTGGCACCGGTTACAATCGCTGCCTTACTCATGATATATGTTCTCCTTGTCCATTCTCTGTGTTAATTCCGTGATCATAAAACTTTCCATTTCCTTTAATAATTCCGGTGGATACTGATATACCCCGTTGCAATTGACATAAGGATACTGTACCGCTGGTGCAAAAGGTTCTACCCGCCGGAGTTTTTTCATATATTCCTGTGAAATCCGGAACGTTCCCACACTTACATCAACCAGTTTCTCCCAGCCGTCATGCAACATACGGTCACCAAAAATACGGTCAATCTGACTTAGCAATTGCAGATAATCGGTCTTCCAGGACGGCAGATACAGCATCGGATCAAAGCACAGGCGCACCGGAAATCCTTTTTTAAGTCCCTCCGCGGCACAGACTATGCGTGCAAACGCCGAAGGTGTTTCTTTCTCAAACGCATCTATCATCTTCTGCGGAGACAGGGTAAACGCATAGATCACATTGGACAGACAGGGCAGATCCCACATCGCATGGCCGGCACATTTTGTCCGGATTTCCAGCTTTAAGTTTTCATGTTTTGCAGCATATGCACTCCAGAGTCTGACATATCCTGTCACAGCCTCCATGGCAAGCAGATCCGCATCATAAGAAATGCACACATACATATTCTGTGTCTTCAGAATATGGTCAAGTTCTTCCAGGTAATCTTCGATATTAACAAAAAGCACCATGTGACCGGACGGATACATTCCCTTAAGATAACAGTAGCTGCAATCATAGATGCAGTTCATCATTGTGGAACAGTAATAAAAATTGGTATTGCCAAAATCCTGACAGACCGGTGCTCCTTCATAAAAAAAATGATCGGTTTTTTCTGCCAGAATGAGAGCCTGTGCCTGATGCTGCCGGACACAGTCCTGTCCATGCCGGTTAAATACATCCTTGTAATGTTCAATCTCCACAATCTGTGCCTGTGGAAACCGCAAAAGGATCTGTTCCGTACGCGGATGATTGCGGATGCGGCGTTCCACATAAATATGGGAAAACCGTGTATTATAACACACGTGCTCTAAGTTCTTCAAGAATCCTCTTTCCTTCCCGTTTGTCTTTTGCCGGCAGCCGGCCTGCCTGTTCATATTCCCGGTACCATCCGGACATAGTTTGCTTCCCGGATGCTTCTTTTGCTTCGCAGAGTGAATGATACAAAATCATTTGCCGGATCTGCGCTTTCATGGTTTCAGAACCATGCAATGCCTCCTGCCACAGCTTTGCCTGTTCTTCTACCTGGCTTCTAAATGCTTCCTGCATACTCTCCTGCCTGCTGTTTTTTTCCTGCATTGTCAGAAGCTGCCGGATAAATGTTAAAACCTCTTCTGCTGCCCGGTCCATGATCTGTGAAAAATGTTCTCCACTCCCGGCACTCTGCGGCTCCTGTGTTGTTCCATGATCGGTTACTACCTTGAGAAACAGCATCTGGTGCGGTGCATAGTAATAGTTTCCTGCCTGATATATTGCAGCAGCCTCCATATCCACCAGGATCTCTTTTCCTCTGTCCCCCGCCCCGGCATCTTTATCCAAAAACTGTTGGAAAGATTCCCGGTCCTGTACCGCGGGAAAACTGTATAGTTCTGCTTCCTCAAACGGATGCCGGTATAAAATATCGGGATAAAATGTACGTCCGTCTACCGTTTGCGTCAGTTTGTTACAAAGCGAAACAGTGCCGACAGGAATATTTTTCCTGCCGGCACAGCTCCCATAATTGATCAGGAAATCCCCGCTATCCGGTTCTCTTCTGGTCGAACACTCTGCCACCGCCGTGGCCGCCGCAATGGCGGATGCCCCGGTAATGACAATCTGTATTTGATTGTTTTCATCCGAAAATACCTGAAAATGATTCTGTGTCATATCTTTTTTCAAAGAAAGCACCCGGATCAGTTCCTTTGCCTCCGGATAAAGAGCTGTAAATATTGTGATCAAATAGCCTTTCCTTCACTTTCTAAAATGTGTCTTGCCACATAAACACCACTGGCAGATGCATGGGACAGTGAATGGGTCACACCACTGCCATCTCCGATGATATAAAGTCCCGGATACCGGCTCTGCAGATTCTCATCCAGCTCTACTTCCATATTATAGAATTTTACTTCCACACCATACAGCAGGGTATCGTCGTTTGCGGTACCCGGTGCAATCTTATCGAGCGCATAGATCATCTCAATGATACCATCTAAGATTCGCTTCGGAAGAACCAGACTTAAATCTCCCGGTGTTGCGGAAAGTGTCGGTGTCACAAGCCCCTCCTCGATACGTTTCTGATTACTGCGTCGTCCGCGCACCAGATCACCAAAACGCTGTACGATCACACCACCGCCTAACATGTTCGATAACCGCGCAATGCTCTCTCCGTATCCATTGCTGTCTTTAAACGGCTCGGAAAAATGTTTGGCAACTAAAAGTGCAAAGTTCGTATTCTCTGTGCGAAGATCCGGGCTGTCATAGCTGTGTCCGTTTACCGTCACAATACCATTGGTATTTTCATTTACCACTATGCCATATGGATTCATGCAGAACGTACGGACATTATCCTCAAACTTTTCCGTACGGTAAACAATCTTGCTCTCATAAAGTTCATCGGTCAGATGGGAAAAGATCACTGCCGGAAGTTCTACACGCACACCGATATCCACACGGTTGGATTTGGTAGGAATTTCCAGATCCTCACAGACGGTTTCCATCCACTTGCTTCCGCTCCGTCCGACTGACACAATACATTTTTTGCACGCATATTCCGCATCTTTTGTCGAAACAAGATATCCATCTTCTTTGACCTGAATCTTCTCCACCGGGGTGTCAAAGAAAAAGTCCATGTGGTCTTTCATCTCGTCATAAAGATTTTTCAGCACAACATAATTGACATCAGTGCCCAGATGGCGGACCGATGCATCCAGAAGCTTCAGTTTATTCTGCAGACACACTTTTTTTAAATCTGTGCCCGCGGTGGAGTACATTTTGGTTCCCTCTCCACCGTGAGACATATTGATGGTATCCACATATTTCATCAGTTCAAGTGCTTTCTGTCTGCCGATATATTCATATAAAGTACCGCCGAAATCATTGGTAATGTTGTATTTACCATCCGAAAAGGCTCCGGCTCCGCCAAATCCGTTCATGATTGCACAGGTCTTGCAGCCGATACAGCTCTTTACCTTTTCTCCATCAATCGGACAATGTCTCTGTTCCAAAGAACGTCCTGCATCAAACACTGCAATCTTTAAATTTTCATCCTGCTTCATGAGCTCATAGGCAGAAAAAATTCCACCCGGTCCTGCTCCAATAATAATTACATCATACATTCGACGCCACCTCCGGCTTTTTATTTTTTCTCGCGGCTCTCATTGCGGTACTGCAACGGAGTCATATCAAAGCATTTTTTAAAGGTACGGTTAAAATGCTCAACACTCGGATATCCGACAACATCCGCAATATTTTCAACCGTCATATTACCGTTTTTCAGCAGAGTCTTGGCACGTTTCATACGAATATGGGCTACGTGCTCTCCAAATGTCTTACCTGATTTATCCTTGATATATTTGGAGATATAAGGCTCTGACAGATGGAACTGCGCTGCCATGCTCTCAAGTGTTACATCCTGATAATTGTTCTGGATAAAATTAAGCATGGCGGTCAGTCGTTCATCCTGTGCCCCATCGTTTTGTGCAATCTGCGGTAATTTATTTACAGCAACCGTCAGCGCATGGATGGACGCTTTGATGATATCCTCATCCATACCGACACCCCAGTAACTCTTTCCTTCACAGGTAATGCCCACATACGCGATTGCCTTAGAAGAAGATCCATGGGACAATGCATGTTCTTCATAGGTAGAAAGTTCGTAGCTGATACCGAAGAACTGCTTGATTGTGTTGCTCACGGCGTCCAGACGACCGTTTCCGTTTGCATCGACGATGGTCTTCTTTCCGCCAAAGTTAATTTCTGTCTCTGCCATAATACCATCATTCTGCTTGAAATGGCAAGAATCGATTGTAAAGTACGGCATTTTGTTCATATAGTTTTCTTCAAAGATCTCGTATACCCACTGTGGAGAAAGTTCCTTGTGTTCTTCATCCGATACCTGTTTCACTGCATATCCGACTTCTTCTTTCATTGCCTGCGGCAGAGAAATGGAGAAATTCTGCTTTAAGATATAACTGATTCCTCCCTTTCCGGACTGGCTGTTAATACGGATAACATCGGCATCGTAAGTTCTTCCCACATCCATCGGATCGATCGGCAGATACGGAACCGTCCATGTCTTTAATTTCTTTTCTTCTCTCCAGGCCATTCCCTTTGCAATCGCATCCTGATGGGAACCGGAGAACGCAGAAAAGACAAGATCTCCGGCATACGGAGAACGCTCATGGACATGCATTCTCGTCAGACGCTCATACGTCTCACGGATGCGTGGCATATCTGCAAAGTCCAGTTTCGGGTCAATGCCATAAGAAAACATGTTCATGGCAAGCGTAATGATATCGACATTTCCGGTACGCTCTCCGTTTCCAAACAGCGTGCCTTCGATACGGTCTGCTCCTGCCAGAAGTCCCAGTTCAGCATCACTGACACCGCAGCCTCTGTCGTTGTGCGGATGAAGACTGAGTACCACATTTTCTCTGTGGTGCAGATGCTTGCTTACATATTCGATCTGTGTTGCAAAAATATGCGGCATTGCAGTCTCAACAGTTGCCGGGATATTGATAATTGCCTTGTGTGCGGCATCCGGCTCCCATACATCCAGAACGGCATTGCAGACATCGACTGCGTAATCCACTTCGGTTCCGTGGAAACTTTCCGGACTGTACTCAAAAGAGAAATCTCCCTCTGTCTCACTGGCAAGTCTCTTTAACAGTTTTGCACCATCCACAGCCAGCTGCATGATATGCTCTTTGTCTTTTTTAAACACCTGCTCCCGCTGTGCCACAGAAGTGGAATTGTACAGATGAATAACTGCATGCGGAGCCCCTTTGACTGCCTCAAATGTTTTTTTAATGATATGCTCACGCGCCTGTGTCAGTACCTGAACGGTCACATCATCCGGAATCATATCCCGCTCAATCAGCGTACGCATAAAAATAAACTCTGTTTCTGATGCTGCCGGGAATCCAACTTCAATTTCCTTAAATCCGATATCCACGAGCATCTGGAAAAACTCCAGCTTCTCGTCAAGGCTCATCGGCTCGATCAGTGCCTGGTTACCGTCACGCAGGTCCACGGAACACCAGATTGGTGCTTTCTCTATGTAATCTTTTTTGGCCCAGTCGTATTCGCAGACTGGAGGAAGAAAATACTGTCTTTCATACTTGTCAAAATTTTTCATGATGTTTCCTCTTTTCCAACATTAAATATTATCAATTTCAATGAGTAATTTTAACACATAATCTCTCATTTGGAAATGATTAAATTTAAGCAATTTTATTGATGTTTTTTATTTTGTCAATTGATTTTGCAGCCGGTGTACCACAGATGCCTCCGCCTCAGACGCATGCATCACCTGTTCTGCGACCTGTCTGGCAACCGGAGTTACCTCATTTTCTTCTTCCCACTCCTGCAGACCGGCATCCGGGATCTCCTGTTTTTTCTGCAGTACATACCGGTTCAGGTTATTGCAGTACTGCATCAGATTCCGGAATCCACGCACACGGGTCAGAAGATTTTTACCGTATGCCTGCTGCTCTAAGCCTGCTATGGCGATCACTTCCATACACAGGTGAAGTTCTCCGGTGATATCCGATGCTTCCATCAGAAGATCCGGCCGTTCTTTTTTTGCCTGCAAAAAATATGCCTTTGCTCCATCCACATCTGCCCGGTCAAAATATTCCGCCAGCCGGCACCGGACTTCTGCAATCTCTGCTTTTTCTCCCAGCATGCCTACCATACACGCATACACCCGCAGCCTGTTGTGCCTGATCCAGACATACTGTAAAAACTCCGAAATGAATCCGAAAATTCTCCGGTGATAAGAATCCTCTTCTTCCACTTTCACGCGCCGCTCCACTTCAAATAAAATAGAAAACAGCCATTCCATATAAGCATCATAAACTTCTTTTTTTGCAATCAGCATATTTCCGAAATAGGTGTGCTTTTGCTGCACCAGCTGCTGAAAATCCGCCGCATAATCCGGATAAATCTCCTGTATCACACGGGCTGTTTCGTCCAGATATAAAATCTTGTGATGAGAAGCAAATCCCTCATAATAAGAAAAATTCAGCTGCAGTTCTTTCGTTGTGATCACATCATACTGCTGCAGCAGAGAAAGAATCTGTGCCTCTGTAAACAATTTTCCCTGCTCATTCAGAAGATACCGGCGGTAATGGCAGGTACCAACTACCTTTGCATGGGAGTTTTTCCATACCCAGTACATTCCCGTCAGTTCACTGTAATAACAGTTTTTTTCGGAAATGTGATCTCCGGTATTATCTCCCACACAAAAAGACAGCGGGGACGATTTCTCATCCCTGCTGTATGACGAAGCCGCCGCTCGTCCCACATGAAGTGGAATATACAACGGGTCCGGTGGCGGCGTAAATGCCTTATGCGTCATCACATAGATGGCAGTCTGTTGATTTTTATCTTCTGCGCCGGTCTCCATATTTTTCATGATACATTTTCTTTTCTTCATACATTGCCTCATCTGCCTGATTCAGATATACATCCATATTATATTCACTGTCCCACGGGGCAAGAATCACACCGATACTGACCTCTAAAGATTCCCGGATCGGAGAGGTTTCCTCCCCACATACCACGGCAATGCTCTGCCGGATGGATTCCGCGGTGATCCCGGACTCTTCTCTCGTCAGCAGTAAAAATTCATCACCGCCAAACCGAAATGGCAGACTGTCTTCCGCGGTAAGCCTTCCAAGCGCTTCCCCCGTCTTTCGGATGACCCAGTCACCGGCTTTATGTCCATACGTATCGTTGATGTATTTTAAGCGGTTGATGTCGCAGAATATAAACTTTGTATTGACATGATACTCACAATTTTTCTCATAAAACTTCTGTCCCAGATCTTCCATTCCAAAACGGTTATAAATTCCCGTCAGCTGATCGATCCGGTACAACTTCTGCAGTTTCAGATTTACTTCCTGATACTGCTTCCGCTGGATATAATTTTCCAGTGCATAACAGATATTGCGGAAAAAGGTTTCCAGAATTCCTGTCCTAAACATCTCATCCACACCAGCCACCATACAGTATCCCATCCGGTGCAGCTGATAATGCAGTGGCATAAACACCTGTACCCCGCCTTCTTCTGTCCGGTTCTTTTCATTGCACCAGTTAAGTACTTCTCTCTTACAGCTTCGATAACTTTTGGCTTCCTGGGAAAACAGATCATCCGTCAAAAAGATCTGCCCTCTTCCTGCCCCGACCAGATCTAAGAATCTCCCCGTCGCATCCATGATCTCTTCTAAAGAGATCCGGCTGGTTACCCATTCCTGCATGGAATCGAGTTTGGATTTTGCGTCATATTCCTGCAGATTTTTCCAGAAAATCCGGTTACGGAACGATTCCGTATCAAATGGGACATGCTTTGTGCAGCCACAGGTATTCCCGATAAAAAACCGGTAGGAAAGTTCCCTGTGTACCAGCTTTCCATCTGCCTTTTCATGCAGTTCGTGCAGAAGCCTGACAGCTTCATATGCCACCTGGTCTCTCGGCCGTTCAATGGTTGTCATCGTCGGGCTGAAACATTCCCCGTCAAAATACCGGTCAAACCCTGTGATTGGTATCTTTCCCTCGAGCGCCGTTCCTTTTATGGTCTGCAAAAAAGCTGCCGCCATCAGATCATTTGCGCTGATAACCGCCTGTGGGAGTTCCTCCCCTGCCTCATATGCTGCAATCATTTTTCTGGCATATGTTTCCCCGGAGCGGTACTCATAATTTCCATAATCCACCCATTCCGGCATAAGACAAAGCCCCAGTTCCCGAATTTTGGACTCTACCCCCTGTTGACGCATCTGCGCCTCATAGGTATCTTTCATCCCGTTAATAAAACCAAATGTCCGGATTCCATGAACCCCGGCAAGATGCCGCACGATCTGCCGCATGGCTTTGCTCTGATTGATTCCGACAAAAGAAAGCCCGGGAATCTCCTCTTCCAGAGATACACAGGGCTTTTTACTTTCTATGATCCGTTCGAGTAACCGCTGCTTGACATCTCCTTCTTTGATCGTGGTACTCGGATACAAAAATCCATCGTACGCCTCCATATCTGCCAGTTCAAAAAAATCAAACTCTGACTTATTAAAACTGTCTCCTGATCCCAGTCTTCCAAAACTTGCATACAGATGTATGGAGTCATGGAATTCTTTCTGTGAATTTTCCAGACCGTGATACATATCACGCAGGTACTCACCGTTCCATCCTGTCGCAAATACTGCTATCTTCATAGTCGCACCCCTGTTCTTTTTCCTTCCCCATATCTGGTACTATTATACCACCAATTTCAGAGAGCGTCATCCGTTTTTCGACATTTGCCGACATATTCTTTTCCTGTTTCTGCCCGCTTTACGCCTGTTTTTTTGTTTTCCGTCTTCTTCGTCTCCGACGCAGTTTTTGTCCGTTTTCCTTTCGAAAGTTCTGGATCGTCTCCCAGATTTTTGTATAATCCCGCTCAAACAGTTCTTCCGAGAGCTGAACTGCCAGCGTTTCTTTCGGAACTGTCTCAACAATTTTATCGGCCACAAACCGCTTGCTTTTCTGCTTATATGCATGCATCGCGTTCAGTTCCTGGATATGCGCCAGTTCCGGCCGCCACAAAATCTCTATTTTACAGTTCCAGTCCATCTGTGGGTTACTCTGCGGCTCCCGCAGCATATAAAAATCAACCTGATCCCCTACCTGTTCCACCGTAATGATCCCCCACCATTCCGGGACATGTTCCTTAATATGTGCCGCATGCCGGGTTCCGACCACGACCAGATCATAGTCATAATATAAGTTATAATCTTTCACCTGGCGATCCAGCCGTGCATAACTGTCCGCATCACTCTTGATCTCAATTCCGTAGAGGGCATCGTATACCACCATGACCATATCCGCCCGTGACTGCCCCATCACCTGTTCCTCAAGGATTCTGTTTTTCCCGTAAATTTCTTCCAGATAAAATGCCAGAGGTTCACGGATATCTTTATCGTATAACATTATTTTGCCAGCTTTGCATCGGCTTTTGCCTGGAATTTCTCATTATATACGATAAAACGCTCATGCTCGCCCTCTCCGATCAGTCCTGCCTCATCAAAAGCTTTTACAGAAAACGTCAGTGCTCTGCCATCTACTTTCGTCAGTTCGGTTTCACAGGTAATTTTCATGCCCACCGGGGAAGCTGCCACATGTTTTACATTCATTAACGTTCCTACCGTTCCACTTCCCTCCTCTAAATACGGCTGTACACTCTCCCATGCAGTCTTTTCCATCAATGCGATCATTGCAGGGGTTGCAAATACATCCAGGGCACCGCTTCCCATAACTTTTGCGGTGTTTTCCTCTGTTACCATAATTTCCTGTGTTCCTTTTACGCCTTCTTTTAACATATGTAATACTCCTTTTCTTATTTTGCATTAAATAAGCGATCGGGAAAGAGTTTCGCGATCACCTGTTCTGCATAAATAGTAACATGATTTAAAAGAAGTGTCTACAGTTTAGAAAGTTTTTAGAAATGCACCAACACGCTATTTTCCGGCATTTTCGCGCTCATTGTTAGCACTCATCCAAAAAGAGTGCTGATTTTCTATTGACTTTTTACAAAACTGGTTTTATCATTTTCATTAGCGAACATTTGTGAATGAAAACAAAGGAGATGTATAACATATGGCAAATAAACACGGATCATTATCCATCGACAGCGACAATCTGTTTCCGATTATCAAGAAATGGTTATATTCAGATCATGATATCTTCTATCGTGAGCTGATTTCCAACGGTTGCGATGCGATTACCAAATTAAAGAAACTGGACATGATGGGAGAATATTCCCTTCCTGCTGATTATAAAGCAAAGATTCAGGTCATCGTAAACCCGGAAGAAAAAACCTTAACATTTATCGATAACGGTCTTGGAATGACTGCCGATGAAGTAGAAGAATATATCAACCAGATTGCATTTTCCGGTGCAACGGATTTCATCGAGAAATACAAAGATAAATCCAATGACGATCAGATTATCGGTCATTTCGGACTTGGTTTTTACTCCGCATTTATGGTTGCAGATGAAGTAACGATTGATACCCTTTCTTATAAAGAAGGTGCAACCGCTGTTCACTGGTCCTGCGATGGCGGTACCGAATTTGATATGAAAGACGGCGACAAAACAACCGTTGGTACAGAAATCACACTTTTCTTAAATGAGGATTGTCTGGAATTTGCCAACGAATACCGTGCAAGAGAAGTCATTGAAAAATACTGTTCTTTCATGCCAACCGAGATCTATCTTTCCAAGGCCAATGCCCCGGAAGAATATGAAACGATCGACAAGGAAGATGTAAAAGATACCGATAAAGTAATTGAAGAAATCCACGAAGAGGCCAAGACTGAGGAAAAAGAAAACGACAAGGGCGAAAAAGAAATCGTAGAAGTTTCTCCGGCCAAAGACAAGGTAAAGATTGTAAAACGTCCGGTACCACTCAACGATACCAATCCTCTCTGGGCCAAAAATCCAAGTGAATGTACCGATGAGGATTACAAGGAATTTTACCGCAAGGTATTTATGGATTACAAAGAGCCTCTGTTCTGGATCCATCTGAATATGGATTATCCGTTCAATTTAAAAGGTATCCTCTATTTCCCGAAGATCAATACCGAGTATGATTCCATTGAAGGAACCATCAAACTTTACAACAATCAGGTATTTATCGCAGATAATATCAAAGAAGTCATTCCGGAATTCTTAATGCTCTTAAAAGGCGTTATCGACTGTCCGGATCTGCCTCTGAACGTATCACGTTCTGCGCTGCAGAATGACGGTTTTGTCAAGAAAATTTCCGAGTACATCACCAAGAAAGTGGCTGACAAGCTCATCGGCATGTGCAAGACAGAGAAAGAAAACTACGAAAAATACTGGGATGATATCAGCCCGTTTATCAAATATGGCTGCTTAAAAGATACCAAGTTCTGTGACAAGATGAATGATTATATCCTCTTTAAGGATATCAATGACAAGTATCAGACACTTCCGGAACTTCTCGTTCCTGTTGAGGACGAAAAGAAAGACGACGAAAAGACGACCGAAGATGCAAAGACGGAAGAATCCAAGTCAGACGATGCAAAAGAGGAAGAAAAAGAGCCGGAACGCAGCACGATCTACTATGTAACAGACAAGGCTCAGCAGGGACAATACATCAAGATGTTCAAGGAACAGGGCATGAATGCCGTAATCCTCGATCACAACATCGATACTTCCTTCATCACACAGTTAGAGCAGCGCAACGAGCACTATCAGTTCAAGCGTATTGATGCAGATGTCACAGATGCCTTAAAATCTGATGATGCAGCAGATCTGACCGAGGAAACCAATACCCTTTCCGATCTGTTCAAAAAGACACTGAACAACGATAAGCTTACGGTAAAAGTAGAAAGCTTAAAGGATGCGGATGTTGCCTCTATCCTCACACTCTCCGAACAGGGCAGACGTATGCAGGATATGATGAAGATGTACGCAGCCGGCGGTATGGGCGGTATGGACCCGAATATGTTTGCAGCAGACCAGACTCTGACTTTAAATGCAAACAACGCTCTGGTAAAATATCTGTTCGAACACAAAGATTCCGAACATTCCGGCATGTTTGCAGAACAGCTCTATGATCTGGCCATGCTTTCCAACCAGCCATTGTCCGCAGAGGCTATGACAAAGTTCGTAAAGCGAAGCAACGATATCATGTTACTGTTAACCAAATAAAAAATGGTACGAAAAACTCCGAAGCTGTATGCTTCGGAGTTTTTTACTTCTATGATATTAAAAATTACGAAAAATGTCTGCGGCTCCCTCTCAGATAACCCGCATGCACCAGAATTGCCACGGTCGTACCGATTAAAATTCCCACCATTACATCGGTCGGAAAATGAACAAAGTGATACAGTCTGGAAAACGCAATCAGTGATGCTAAAATCACTGCCGGAATTCCAAGCTTTTTATCATTACATAAAAGTGCGATGGATGCAGCAAATCCGTTCATGGAATGCCCGGACGGAAAGGAATAATCCTTTGGGCTTTTTATGAGCAGGGCAATCTGTGTATCCAGCCAGCAGGGTCTTTCTCTTGCGATCAGATTTTTCAGGATCAGATTTCCAATGATAAACGTAATTGCCATGGATATCACCATCTGGATTCCAATTTTTCGGTATTTCTTTGGAATACAAAGCACAAGGCCAAGTACAATCCAGAAAATACCGGCATTTCCTATCGTGGAGAGTCCTGTCATGATATGGTCAAGAACCGGCTGATGAATCTTCTGCAGTGCATATAAAATATCAAATTCCCATTTCATGTTGTCTCTGTATTTTCTCCTGTTGTAAAATATTTCTCATATGTGCTGAAAAAAGAATCCGTCCCGATGCCAGACACATCTTTTAACGTCACATCGTCCCACAGATTATCATTTAAGCAAAACGTGGAATTCTTCACAAACGTCTGGTACTCGTTTTCAAATCGTTCTTTTTTTTTCTTTACACGGATTTTTTCCTTGTTTTCCTCCGTCAGATCTTTTTCGAATTTGTTCAGACAGCGGATGATATAATACCCGTCATCTGCCGCAATCACATCGGAACACGCTCCGTCATCGAGATTAAACACGATCTCCTCCATCGCATCCGGATAAGTTCCACGTGCAATGGTGCGCTCAAACTCTCTCGACTGATTGTATGCACTTGCAACCGAAGCAAAATCATCTCCCGCTGCAAGATTTTCCTGCACCGCACGCAGTGCTTCTTTTTCTTTTACATAGATCTGTTGTACCCGGACCACTCTCGCTTCATCATCACTGACCTCCTCATCGGTTCCCTGTGTCAGCGCATGATACAGCTTTTCTGCCAGTGCATACTCTTCATATGCTGTACGGATCTCTCTCTCATACAGACCGATGAACGTTTTTTCTTCCTCCGTAAGTGACTGGTAATATTCTTTTGCCGCGCGTGCTGCCTGTTTCTTTTCCTGCTCACTCAGATGCATGTCCTGATTTTCTGCCAGAATATCCATACATGCAATATGTGTCAGTTCCTGAATCGTCACATCCTTGACATACTGTTCTAAATCCGCATCATAGGATTCCCAGAGATCCGTTCCGTACGCTTTTCCATACAGGTTGCGGTAATTGCACAAATACAGTTTTGCATATCTAATATCATATTTATGATCATTGATCCGCACAATGGCATTATGGTTTCTCAGCTGCCCTGACGACAGGCGAATCTGTGTATTTCCAACCTTACAGCCTCCGAGTGACGGTACCGTAAGCGCTGCCATAAGAAAAATCCCCGCCAGTTTCCATCTCTTTTTTTTCATACCGTTTTATCCTTCTACGACAAGAAAACGACCATCAGGAATAGCAAAAACCTCACTTGCCTCTAACAGTTCTTCCTCACTCATTCCGGCGACATCCATCCCCGCGTCATCAAAATAATCCCGCACTTCTTTTATATTTTTGCAGACAACCGCCATGCAGTCCTCCAGAAACTCTTCTGCTTCCTCCGGGCTTTCCGCTACCGCCTCTGGGAAAAGTTGTGTCTGGTGTTCCAGAAAATAATGTAAAATCTCCTCATCGTATTCGTTCATACCTTTTTCCTCCCTGTGAATCACTTTCTATTTATTATAACGAAGGAATTTCTCTGTGACAATCCCTTAATTCCACTCCATGACGCCCAGTTTTTTCAGTTCCTGATATAACCGTCCCACCGGAAGTCCCACCACATTGTTATAATCACCATGGATTTCCTTCACAAAAGCAGCTGCCTGTCCCTGAATTCCATAGCTTCCCGCCTTATCCATCGGCTCTCCGCCGGCAATATAGCGCCGGATTTCCGCGTCATCCAAAGGATACATGCAGACATCTGTTTTCTCATAAAATGAAGTTTCCCCGGTTCTGCCGTTTTTATCAATAAAAACAAGCGTTACTCCCGTGTATACGCTGTGGGTATGTCCGGACAGCATCGAAAGCATATGGGCTGCATCCGCTTCATCCCGCGGTTTCCCGAGAATATTTCCATCACAGGCAACCACCGTATCGGCCCCGATCACCAGAATGTCCTGCGGCGTAACCAGCTCCGGATGGATTTCATTGTAGGAAAGAATTCCTGCGGCCACTTCTTCCGCTTTCTGACTGGAAAGTTCTAACACTGCCCCATCCACAGAAACAGCAGTAATGACTTCTTCTCCCTTCGCCGGACAGATTTCAAATTCCAGTCCGATCTGTTCGAGCAGCTCTTTTCTCCGCGGTGACGCAGAGGCAAGTACAATTCGACTCATAATGTGACAACCTCCTTCAGGTGAAACGAATAGATGAGTTTTTCTTCCGCCACCATTTTTTTTGTATCCGTAGAAAATACACGGCTTAATGCATCTGCATACAGCTGAAGCTGTGTCTGATAGCGCATCAAAAGTTCCTGCGCCTGTTTTACCCGGTCCGTCTTGTAATCCAGCAAAATAATTTTATCATTTTCCATCCAGAAAACATCTATGATTCCCTGTACCAGCACCGTCCCGCCGGATGTCCCCATCGGATGCTGCATCACAAACGGTCGCTCCCGGTACAGATCCCCACGCACAGCTGCTGCTGCCATCCGGGGAGCAATCGGACTTTCCACAAACGCTTCGATCATTTCCGGAATAACAAGCGCATACCATTCCCCCGGCAGTTGTCCGTTTGCAAGCATCCGGTCAAGTTCCTGTTTCACAAATGCACAAACTGCTCCCGCATCAGAGGTATCTATATCTGCAATCGCAGCAAAATCCAGACATTCCATCACCCGGTGCACCGCGGTTCCCCGCATAGCACCCTGATTTACGTTTTCAGCTGCCGGATACTCCCTGTCCTCTTCTCTTGCAAAGTCCGGAACATACACATTTCGGTCTTCCTGAAGAAAATCAGGCTTCTCGGCTTCTCCCTCAGTTCTGTCATACTGTAAGACAAGCGATGCATGCTTCAGTTCCGAAACCGAATATTTACTTTTCTGACCGGCCTCACTCTGATATGGGTAACGGTAGGAAAACCACTGGTCATACTGCTGAAGCAGTTCCGGTTTCGCATGATCGATATGCTGCAGAAGTTCCTCATAATTTTCCCTGCTGTCTGCCGCCTGTTCCACCTCTTCCCATACAATTTTTTCCGGTGGAACCACATCGAGCGTATATTTCTGCGGATAAGAAAGCATGGCCGGAAGAATCCAGTCCAGGTAACTGGCTGCCCGGACCCTCTGCCGGTAACTGACCGGCTTCCCCGGAAGTACATTTCCGGTATATCCGGAAAACGTTTTTGGGGCATCTTTGATCATTCCGGTCAAAACCAGTTTTTCTTTGGCTCTCGTCAGTGCCACATACAATACGCGCAGTTCCTCTCCAAGATTTTCCCTGCGGATCCGGTCCGCAATCTCCGACCGGAACACACTGTTTTTTTTCACTCTGGGCTGCCCGGAAATCTCACAGATTCCAAGGCCTAAATCCGGATGTACCACCAGCCGGTCACTGGAATCCATCTGATTCATTTTTCTTCCCAGACCGGACACAAAAACGACCGGAAACTCCAGTCCCTTACTCTTATGAATGGTCATCACGCGGACAACATTGGCATTTTCTCCTGTGGTATCTGCCTCCCCGAAATCCACTTCATATTTCTGAAGCTTATCGATATAACGCAGAAAATGAAACAATCCCCGGTAGCTTGTTTTCTCGTAATCAACCGCTTTTTCCACCAGCATTGCAAGATTTGCCGCACGGCGCTCCCCTGCTGGCAGTGCCGCCGCATAATTTCCATATCCGCTAAGTTGCAGAATCTTCTGAATCAGTTCATGGATCGGCAGATCCTGTTTTTCCCGCAGCTTACGATACATCCGGTAAAAGTCATAAAGTGCGCCCTCCGTGGCATCCTGCATGGCATGCATTGCAGCTTCCGCAAACGAACACTCCGGATTTTCCACACGAATCTGTGCCATCTCTTCCTCATCCAGTCCCACCAGAGGAGACCGAAGAACCGCCGCCATCGGAATATCCTGATAGGGATTATCCAGAATCCGCAGCATTGCCAGCACCGTCTGTACTTCCGATGCCGAAAAATATCCGGTCGAAGACTCCACATATGCCGGTATCCCCGCTCCCTGCAGGACCTGCACAAAATCCGTTCCGTAGTCTTTTAAACTTCGAAGCAGGATGACAATATCGGAATAACGCAGCGGCCGAAGTTGTCCACTCTCCTTATCCGTCACCTGCATGTGCTGCTTCATATCCGCAATACGCGTGGCAATCATATGCGCTTCCATCTGTCCTTTTGTCAGATTCTTTGTCTCTGAAAGCAATTCGTCTTTTTCATCCAAAAGCAAAAGCTCCGGTTTAAATCCTTTAGCATTCTCATCATAATTTTTTGCCCCGTAATACAATGCCGCATCCCGGTCATACGCAACCCGTCCCAGATCCGGACTCATAATTTTGTAGAAGATATCATTACAGAAATCAAGCACCTGTGCACGGCTTCGAAAATTCATATGCAGATCAATTCTCTGCTGCAGACTCTCTTCCGTTGAAAAAGATGCATATTTATCCATAAAAAGTTCGGGGCGTGCAAGCCGGAACCGATAGATGCTCTGCTTGACATCTCCCACCATAAACAGATTATGCCCGCCTTCCGGCTCCATGGAAATCGCACGCATGATCTCTTCCTGTACCTGGTTGCTGTCCTGATACTCATCAATCATGATTTCTGCAAAATGTCTGCGGAATTCTTCTGCGGTATGCCGTGGCTGCTTTGTTTTTTCGTCCACGAGAATCCGCAGAGCAAAATGCTCAATATCGGCAAAGTCAACAATTCTCTTCTTTCGTTTTGCCGTTTCCATTGCCTGTGTATATTCAAGTGCCAACCTTACCAGCTCTTCGAGAAACGGACACAAGCGTTTCTGCTGCAAAAGCAGTGTCTCCAGATCCATCGCAAAATATTTTTTCTGCAGCGTTTCCACTTCTTTTTTCACATCCGACCGGATCTCCATGACCGTTTCCTTTTTTTGGACATCCCCGGAGAATTTGCGGATCGGTGACAATTTTCCAAAGACCAGACCATTTAAAAATGTCTGTACCTGCAGATATCCCTGCAGATTTTCTGCCTGCTGCAGCTGCGTCAGATCCGCTTCCAGTGTCTTTGCATATGCCTGCGGTCCATCCGGCTCATTACACAACTGCAGTGCCTGTGTCATCTGTGTGCACATGTCACACAACAAAAGCCTGGCATGTTCCGCAATGTCCTCAAGCATCTCTGTCTGCACCAGTTCCTGTGCATGTTCCACCTGATACGGTTCGGTGAGTTTTTTCATCCACGCCTGCGGCCACGGACTGCTCAAAGACATCCGGTAAATCTTTGCCACCATCTCCCGCACCCCGTGGTCGTTTCTTTTTCCGGCATAGGCATCGATCAGTGAAAGAAACGTCTTTTCCTGCCGCGCATAGTTATCTTCAAACACCTGCTCCAGCACGTCCTGCTCCAGCAGCCGGATCTCTCCTTCATCTGCAATCCTGAAATTCGGGTCCAGACTAATCTCTTCAAAATGATTCCGTACCACAAAAAGACAGAAACTGTCAATCGTTGTGATCATGGCATTGTGAATCAGTGCCGACTGTCTGCGCAAATGCGTGTTTTGGGGATCTTTTTCACATTCTGCCTCAATGGCAGCCCCGATACGCTCCCGCATCTCCGCCGCCGCTGCCTTCGTAAATGTCACAACCAAAAGCCGGTCGATATCAACCGGATTCTGTGGGTCGAGAATCCTTTGGATAATACGTGCCACAAGCACCGCTGTTTTTCCCGATCCCGCTGCCGCCGAGACGAGAATATCCCGGTTTCTGAAATCAATGACTTTCTGCTGTTCCTTCGTCCATTTCATCTGATCGCTCCTCCTTTCCCCTGTTTCTGGCAAGCTCTGTCTGCATCTGGTCAAGCACTTCTTCTTTTTTCATGGATGCAAACTGCCGGTATTCATATCCCGGAATTTTTGCATCCATCCCGCACACCGATGCATATGGACAATAGGTACAGCTGGTTTCTATATCACTCCGGTAAGGATTCACCGCAATATTTCCCGCATAGATGGCTTCCCCACACTGCCGGATCTCGTGCTCTACATAGCGGGTAATCACCGCAAACTCTTCCGTCGATGCCACTTTTGAACGCGCTGTGGAAATTTCACCGTTTTTCTTGATTTCCACGGGGATCATCTGCGATTTTCCCTCAAAATTCTGATCCATGGCACGATAGATTTCCTCTCCGGAATTCACCAGTCCATCCGGACGCAGTGCGAAAAGCAGCGCCTGCTCGGCCTCTTCGTCTGACAATGGAGTATCCGATTCGAGTACCGGATCATCAATGTGATAATAGAGAATTCCCCCGGGAAGGATTTCTTTTTTCGGATGCTGTCCCCGCAGCATTTCCATCGCCGCATCCATATAAACTACCAGCTGCAGCTGCAGTCCGCGGTACACGCGGATCAGATCGAACTTTGTATTTCCGGATTTATAGTCTATTACTTTAATCGAAATTTTATTTTCATCTTCAAAGGTATCCAGACGGTCAATCCTTCCTTCCAACCGCATGGTCACATCATGCGATAACCGGTACTCGAGACTTTCCTTTCCCTCCAGTTCGTCAAATGTCACCTCAAATTTTTCCGGTACAAACTGCCCCGCACGCACCTGTCTGGTCAATGCCCAGACCGTCTGGTCAAAAATAGCAAGCATCCGTTTTCTCTGATAGGCATTTTCTGCCGTATCGCAGACCGCCATACCCGGATACCCGGCAATTGCCTCCTGCATGGCATTCTCTGCCATCTGCCGGCGCACGGCATCCGGCACCACAAACCAGTCATATTCCGATTGTTCCAGCTTCCGGCTGTAGCGTTCTAAGGCCGTATGATAGATATTTCCCATATCCACACTCTCAAATGCACTGGTCTCACGCTCCGTAAGTTTTAACCCGTATTGCAGAAAATGTGCATATGCACAGGCGGCAAACCGTTCCAGCCGCGTAATACTTCCGTACGGATGTCTTCCGTACAGTGCAAGTGCAACCGCCCGGCTGATTGGCTCTCCCTCATACCGTGTATACGGCGCATGCAGAAGTTTGCGGATCTTCTCCTGCTTTTGCATATCATTCTCCTGCAGGAACCAGCGGGCAAGCGCATACCAGGCTTCTTCGTGCGGTCCGAAGACGAGATAATCTTCGGCAGCCTCTTTGGTATAAAAATCTGTATGCGCCTCCATATGCTCCGGTTCCTGCAATTTCAGTGTCGGAAACAGTTTCCTCAAAACTCCGGTCAGATAAGAAGGACGGATGGCTTTTCCCTCACTGTCAACCTTTGCATAACTGACATATAATTTTTCTGAAGGTTTGGTAAGATTGCGGTACAAATAAAAGCGCTGAATAAATGCCTGCTCCCTTGCCCCCGGTGCTAACTCCACTTTTTCTGCCAGAAGTTCTCTTTCGTATTCGGAAATAATTCCTCCGGCATTTGCCGCTTTCGGAATAATACCGTCGTTCACACCGATAAAAAATAAAATCCTGATATGATTTAATCGTGTACGTTCGATATCTCCTATCGTAACACTGTCATAGCCCGGTGGAATCACAGCCACGTCTGCAGCGGAAAGTCCTGCCTCCAGCACTTCGGTAAAATCCCGGATCTGCAATGGCTCCTCCCCCAGTAATAGATTATATTTTTCCAGAAGTTGCATCACGATTGTATAAATCTGTGCATATTCCCGGGATCTGGTTTCCTCTCCCTGCGCCAGAAGCTGCTGTTCCCTGTTCCATAACTGATGCTGGGTGTCCAGCTGTGTCAGCAGCTCATACAATGCCCGGATGCCATCCGAAACACGGGCATCTTTTCGGGCAAATACTGCTGCAAACGGCTCAAGATACCCATATATTTTTTCCCGGAGTTTTTCGAGCTGTTCCAGATCGTAAAGCGTTTTCTGCCGTGGCATATGCCCCCATCGTCTGCTCCACGCCGCTTTGCCGCGGATACCGGTTGCAACCAGATAACTGTCCAGCCGGTCCAGATCGTCCTCCGCAATATCACAGAATCCACACCGCAAAAAGCGCATGACTGCCTCATAACTAAAATTCGTATCCACAATTTCAAGCGCGGCACGAATACATTCAATGAACGGATGAAATAACACTTCTTTGGTCGTATCCATAAAATATGGAATCTCATATTTCGTAAAAACCGGATCCATATAACTCTGATAAGCTTCCACTGCGCCCGTCACCACAGCAATTTCCCGATAGCGGTATCCCTGTCTGATCAGCGCATTGATCTGCCTGGCCACAAGAATCAGTTCTTCCTGTGGATTTTTTACTGCGGCAAGATGGATTTCTTCTACCGGCTTGGTATATTTTGCCGGACGGGGACGAAACAGATTCTGTTCCATAAATGCCAGTGCCGGAGCCAGCTTAAAACGCTTGTGTGCACTGTCTGTCATTACCACCGGTTCCATCACCTGCACATGAAGTTCTTCTGCCATCTTCATCAAAGACAGAATCGTTTTTTTGGACAGTGCAAATAATTCTTCATTTCCACTGCAATGATAAAAATCTTCTGCAGCATCGATTGTAAGCGTAATGTAAATATGCTCTGTCACCTGCAGCAATTCCCGCATGAGATCATTCTGTATCGGTGTAAAACCGGTAAACTCATCAAATACCAGCACCGCATCCCGCAAAGTTTCCGACTGCGGCACAAGATTTTTCAGAACATTTAATATCTCTTCCGCCGTCACAAAACTATCTTTCATAAAATCACAAAAAGCGCGATACATGGTTGCCACGTCGCGCAGTTTTGCAGAAAGTACCGGTGAGATTGTTTTGTCCTCCGTCAGATCCACCAGCTGTTCCGGTGAAATCCGGTACTGCACCAGCTCTGAGATCATTGATTTTACTTCCCCGATATATCCCATCCGGTTCATATTTGCCCGAAGAACGGTAAGCGTCTCCTCCTGTTCCTGTGCAAGCTTGCGCAGCACCAGGTTTTTTCCAGTTTCTTCCAGAACCTGTATGTCCTGCATCCCCAGATCATCAAACACACGGTATGCCAGACGCTTAAAACTTAACACATCAATGTTCATAATTGCATGATTCGGTGCAAGTTCCACCAGTTTCTGCTGGGTCTGCATCGTAAACTGCTCCGGTACAATCACCAGATAATTTTTTTTCGGATGTTCCCCTGCCTGCCGCACCAGACGCTCATAGATGTATTCTGTTTTCCCGCTCCCCGAACTTCCCAGTACAAATTGTAAAGCCATAACCCCCTCTTTTTTCTCCCTTAATAAATATGTGAAAAGATCAGCGATACCACAACCGTCATCAGACCTGAGACTGCAATTGACAGACTGCTCATTGCCCCTTCAATCTCTCCCATCTCCATTGCCTTTGATGTTCCCATGGCATGCGAAGCAGATCCGATTCCAACGCCTTTTGCCACCGGATCGCTAATGTGAAACAGTTTACAGATATTCTCGGCAAACATATTTCCAATCACCCCTGTGACAATGATAACTGCAACCGTAATGGTTACAATTCCGCCCAGTTCTTCGGACAATCCCATACCGATTGCCGTTGTGATGGACTTTGGAAGCAGTGTGACATACTGTTTGTGTGATAATTTAAAAATCAGTGACAATACCAGCACACACAGCGCAGAGGTCATGGCACCCGCAAAAATTCCTGCAAGAATCGCCTTCCAGTTTTTCTTAAGAGGCTCAATCTGCTCATACAAAGGTACCGCCAGCGCAACCGTTGCCGGTGTCAGGAAATACGAAAGGTATTTTGCCCCACTTTCGTATGTGTCATAATCCACATGAAAAATCAGCAGAAAAATAATAATCAGTGCCATGGAAATCAACAGTGGATTAAAAATAGCGATCTTTAATTTTTTCTTGATCAATACCCCGATCTCATAGGTAATAATACTGATAAATACTCCGAAAAATACAGAGTTCTGTAAAAAGTTATTCATTCTTGTCCTCTTTCTTTCCATGATGCATCATCTGCTGTGTAACCTGTCCTGACACGCCCATAACCAGTACGGTAGAAACGAGCAGCAGAACAATGACCGGAAGCAGAATCGGCCGCAGTTCTCCCCAGCTGTCAATCAGCCCGACACCCGCCGGAATAAACATCAGCGGCATAATCTCAATCAGAAACCGCGCGGCTTCATGCACCTGCGGCAATTTGACCAGTCCCGTCATCAGTGCAATAAATAAAAGCACCAGACCATAAATGCTTGCCGGCATCTGAATCGGAATCACCGCGTGCAGGACTTCCCCGATAAACGAGAAAATAAGAATCATCAATAGTTGTCTTAAATACTTCATTTTTTAACTCCTTCTTTCACTTTTCCCATTTTAGCACCTTTCAGGATTTTTGGGGCAAAAATAAGGATTGTATTAATAAAATACAATCCCCATTCTTAAATCCTTCTTCCTATTTTTCCTGTGCGGTGCAATCTTTTACATACTGCATAATGATATCCGCCGTACCTTCAATTCCAAAACGCGTATCATTAATGCAAAGATCATAATTTGCAGCGTACCCCCAGTCCTCCCCGGTATAATACATATGATACTGCTTACGCCGGCCTTCCGTCTTCTCAATGATGGCCTCCGCCTCATGCCTTTTCACCTTATGCTTCTCCATCAGATGATGAATCCGGGATTCCCTGTCACCACTTAAAAACACACGTACCACATCGTTTTCCTTCCGGTACGCATAATTTCCGGCTCTGCCAATCAGAATACACGATGTCTCCCCAATCAGTTCATCCAGAACTTTCCTCGGTGTCCTGTGCACAACACTGTCTTCCCCATCGTCTTCCGCAATGACTGCCAGAAGCGTTCCCGCCGGATTCTCACCGAAATAATCCGGATAATGCTCCAGAATTCCCTTTTTCTTTGCGAGTTCTGTCAATGTTTTTTTATTGTAAAGCGGAACATTCAGTCTGTCTGCCAGAACCTGTCCGACTTCATCTCCATAACAGCCGCACTCTCTTGCAATTGTAATCTTCATGCCGTAATCCCCTTCTTTCCTGCTACCGCAATGTTAGCACAATTTTATCCAGAATTCCAGTCAAATGTGCAATTGTAATCCCATAATTTGTCATTGGAATGTTCTGTGCCTTTGCACGGTCGATTCTCGATACTACATATCTGCGGTTAAACATACACGCGCCACACTGAATGATCAGGTCATACCCTTCCAGATCCTGTGGAAAATCCGTGCCGCTCACATGATCAATCCTTAGCCGTTCTCCAAATCGTTTCCGCAGCATACGCGGAATTTTTACCCTGCCGATATCCTCGCTCAAAGGGGCATGCGTACAGCATTCCGCTATCAGCACATGAGAGTTTTCGTTTATTGCATCGATCTGTCTGGCACCTTCCATATAGTACGGCAGATCCCCTTTGTATGCGGCAAACAGCACAGAAAAAGATGTCAGCATACTTTCCGCCGGTTTATTCTGGTATACATAATCAAACACCTGGGAATCGGTAATAATCAGCTTTGGTGCCTGCTGCAGCATGTTGAGTGCCGGAAGCAGTTTGTCCGTGGTCACACTCATAACCATACACTTTTTATCCAGTAATTCCCGCAGCGTCTGCACCTGCGGCAGAATCAGACGTCCTTTCGGTGCCTGAATATCCTGTGGCATAACAAGAAGCACAAGATCTTCCTCCGTGACCAGATCCCCCGTAATCAAACGGTTTCCAAAATTCTCCGGCACTCTGCGGCTCATTGCCTCCCGGACATTTTCCATACCGGCTCCGGTCAATGCACTGACTGCCAGTGCATCTTCCTTTGTTTTTTCTTTCAGATAGTTTTTCAGAGGTGCTGCATCCGCCACGTCCGCCTTGTTAATGATCAGAAGAACCGGAATTTTACGCTCCTTAAACCAGGTGTACCATTTCAGTTCTTCCTCATAGGATTCGCCGGAAACCGGCTGTGCAGAAAATACAATAATTGCCAGATCTGCTTTTTGGGCTGCAAGCCGCGTCCGTTCCACGCGCTGTTCTCCCAGCGTGCTTTCATCATCAAATCCTGCCGTGTCCATAATCGTGCACGGTCCCATCGGATAAATTTCCATCGCTTTGTATACCGGATCGGTTGTCGTTCCCGCCACATCTGCAACGATGGAAACCTCCTGCCCGGTAAAAGCATTGATAAATGAAGATTTTCCGCTGTTTGTTTTTCCAAATACACCGATATGCAGACGATTTGCAGACGGTGTTTCATTCCATGTTGCACCCATATGCGTTCTCCTTCTTGTGCGTTTTGCTGAATCAGTGATAATCTCCACGGTTTACGACCACTTTGTATCCGACACTTTCCATGCGGCGCGCCATACAGTGCCGGCACTCTGCCGCCTCATCTCCCGTACAGATTTTATTATCATATAATTTATATTTTTCCCGCACTGCTACCGGGGAAAGATTCGGCATCACAACATTTGCCCCTGCCTGAATTCCTTTTTCCCTGCCCAGCGGATGAATGGTTCCCAGTGCAGTTGTTGATGGCAGCAGCACATGCGGCTGCAACAGCCGGATAATGGATAAAAGCCGAAGCGTATCTTCCATTGTTCCTGCCTTTTTTTCGCCAAACGGGGTATCCTTCTGGGGAATAAACGGACCGATGCCTACCATATGCGGCTGCAATTTCCGGATAAACTGCAGATCTTCATACAGCGTATCCACCGTCTGCTCCGGCGAACCGACCATAAATCCACATCCCACCTGATAACCGATTTCTTTTAAATCCCACAGACAGTCCATGCGATGTTTCCAGAACATTTCTGCCGGATGCAGTTTTCCATAATGCGCCTCGTCCGCGGTCTCATGACGCAGCAGATACCGGTCCGCACCGGCATCAAAAAATGCCTGATAGCTGTCGTGCTCTTTCTCCCCGATGGAAAGCGTCACCGCACAATCGGGATACTGTGCCTTGATCTGCCGTATCAGGGCACAGATTTTATCGTCCGTAAAATACGGATCTTCCCCTCCCTGCAGCACAAAGGTCCGAAATCCCAGTTCATACCCATTTGCACAACAGGAAAGAATTTCTTCCTCCGTCAGGCGATAGCGTTCTGCCTTGCGATTGCTCTTTCGAATGCCACAGTAAATACAGTCATTCTTACAGTAATTGGTGAATTCAATCAATCCACGGATAAACACCTGCTTTCCGTAAATGGCATCTGCTGTCTTACGTGCCCGCTCGTGAAGAAATGCAATGTCCCCGGTATCCGTTGTCTCCAGCAGCAGAGCCAGCTGATCACGGGTTATATTCTGTCTGTTTTCAATTTCCGTTATGATCTGCTTTAACATTTGCATACACCGTTCTGGCACTTGCGCCATCCAATCTTTGAATTTTTATTTTGTGGATTCTTTAAGTACTACTTCATACGACAACAGTGTCCGATCCGGTACCGTCTCCCCTTCAATCTGCGCCAGCAGATTCTTACAGGCTTCCATTCCGAGTTCTCTCGCATTGAAAGACAACGAAGTGATCGATGGTATATTGTTCTCGAGCACGGAACTGTTGTAAAACGATGCCACACGGATATCCTGCGGCACTTTTATGTGTTCCTGCCGCAGCTTGCGAAGTACCTGTATGCAGATGGCATCATCCATGCAGACAATACAATCCGCCCCTTTTTCCAGCACTTCTTCCACTGCACGATCCATAAAGGCACAGCTCTCCAAATTCCGGTAAACAAGCGTTTCTTCCACTTCTCTTCCCGCTTCCTGATATGCCTGCTGGTATCCTTTATACCGGTTCTGGTTGACTACGAAAGATTCACTTCCTCCGAGCAGAGCGATATGCTTCATCTGGCGCATCAGTAAAATAGATGTCAGTTCGCGGCAGGCGCTCTGCTGGTCATTGTCCACCTGTTTAACTTTGCGGTATGCGGTACTACCGGTTGTAACAAACGGAATCTTTTTCTCCAGAAGCAGTTCAATCTGCGGGTCTTTTAAAAAGGTCCGCAGCAGCACAATCCCGTCCACTTTGCGGTTTCTCACGATGCGCTCGAGACTGGTAATATCATTTTCCTGACAGATACACAACAGAATGTCGTACTCATTCATTCCTGCAATTTCCTGAATTCCTGTAATGACTTCCTGAAAAAACGGAAGATCTACCAGTGCATAATCCTCCGGCATAACCACGCAGAGATTGAATGTTTTTGACTGTGCAAGTCCTCTTGCAATTACATTCGGTTTATAATCATGCTCCTCTATATAAGCCAAGACTTTTTGCCTTGTTGCCTCACCGATTCTTCCTTTTCCGGATATTGCCCGGCTGACTGTCGTTTTGGAAACGCCAAGTGCTTCCGCAACATCCGAAATGGTGATTACATTTCCCTTTTTCATATTCTTCTCCTAACTGCACACCTATGCATCCATTGCATGTTAAACGGTTGCGCAGTTACATTTTGCAGTTTTTTATCAATTTTGTCAAGTATCCCCTATTCCTTTGAATTTTTCTGCAATTTTTGTAATTTTTCTTCTGCTTTCTTTAATTTATCATAATTTGTGACATACACCTTATCATTGGCAGTCAGTTTATCATACGCATTTCTTGCCTTTTGCACCGCTTCTTTGGAATCCTTTGTAATGGTTCCGAGTGCGTCAATCAGTTTTACGACCTTTTTTGCTTCTCCCTTATCTGTTGCATCGGTACTTTCCGTTCCAGGAAGTTCATACACCAGCACCGGATAATTCTTCTTAACATTTTCAAATACTACCTTTGCGACTTCCGGCGGAAGATTGATGCAGCCATGTGATCCTGCATATTTATAAATACTTCCTCCGAACTTGCTGCGCCAGTAGGCATCATGCATACCGACATTTCCCGCAAAAGGCATCCAGTATGTAACCGGCGTCTCATAGTTTTCTCCGCGCAAAGTTGCATTTTTCTCGGTATATGTCACGCCATATGCACCGGTCGGTGTCGCATTATTTTTCGATACATTTCCCGATACAAAATCCGAATCAATCACCAGTTTTCCATCTTTATATAAGAACATATGCTGTGCCGTCAGATTGATCTCAACGTAAGAATCGCCATAATCATTTTTTCCATGGGAATTGGCTGTCATGGAATAATTCAGTTCTCTTTCCACTGCTTTCCCGGCTTTGATCTCACTCGTAATCTGGGCGATTTCCTTTTCCGTATCAATCTTCCATCCATAATGGCTCTCCGGAATCGTAACCGTCTTTCCGTAAGAAGTCTTTAACGTTTTGGCACTGTAACAGGTATTATATTTTTTTGCAAGATCACTGACGTATGCTTTTACACACTCCTGGTCCAGTACCGGTTTTAACTTTTTATTTAACCGGAACCAGTCACCAAATACGGAAGCATCGAGTACCTCTTTGGAATCTCCCACGGTAAATGTAATCTTTGTCTTTGCATACCCGTTCATTTTCTTTACGGCTTTTACCAGATTCTCATCATCATCTAAAACCGTCGGATCTTCATAAACGCCGGCTTTTTCCAGAGAGAGGTTCTCTTTTAATCCTTCCACCGCCTCCTGCACTGCCTGATACATTTTCTCTGCATCAATGGTCGTTCCCATGACGCACCCAACCACGGTAAATCCTTCCGTCTTATCATAAGAAGAAACCGAAGCATTCTCCGGTGCCGTCTGTTTGTCTGCATCCATACAGTCCAATGCATCGATCTGTGTCTGCAGCTTATCTTTGTCATAGTCGACAAGTGTTGTATTTTTCAATGTCTGTTTCTGGAAAATTTTTACCGGCCATGCAAACATATTCTGTGCGTGTACCAGCTCTGTTATTTCGTCTCCCCACTGTGGTTCCAGCGAAATATCCTGTCCGGAAATTTTTTCTGTATGCTTGTCTCTTGTTGCTATCTTTAACTGGTAGGAATGGATTTCTTCCGTAATCTCATCCATCACTTTCTGCGCGGTATACCCTCCCGCTTTTCTTCCATTTAATGTCGTTTTCGGGAAAAAGTGATTGTGGAAATAAACGGCCAGTCCCAGATACAAAAGAACAGCCAGTCCTGCCACCATCCATATCAGTTTTCTTCTCTGTTTTCTTTTCATTCGTGCTTTTTTCAAAATTCTTATCCTCCGTCACTATTGTATTATACAAAAGCACAAGAGGTTGTCAATGTGCCAAATTTTTAAAGTTTTATGAACATTGCGGGTTTTATATTGTCGTGCTTTTTTCCCCGTGCTATAATCAGTTTCAGAACAAAAGAAAAAAGATCTGCACACAAATATAAAAGGAGTATTTATGTTGCCGGAAACCCAAAGTAAGCGGACGTTTGTGTTCCGAAAATATTATGAAAAATATAAACATTTATGGATTTTGTTATATTTTTTCGTGTACATGGCATGGTTTAACTATGTAGAAAAAACCGTCACGACACATTTTCATGTCATCCATGTACCGATTGATGATTATATTCCGTTTTGTGAATACTTTGTCATCCCTTATCTGCTCTGGTTTCCTTTTGTCGGATGGGGCATCGCCTATATGGCATTACATAATAAAACAGATTACTATAAATTGTGTGCGTTTTTGTTTACCGGAATGACAATCTTTTTAATCATCTCCACGGTATACCCGAACGGGCAGTATCTGCGTCCGACCTATTTCACACACCACAATCTGTGCACCATGCTCTGTGAACGCCTATATGCCGGTGATACTCCGACGAATCTGTTTCCGAGTATCCATGTATATAATTCGCTCGGCATTTATCTTGCGGTGACACACAATAAAAAGCTGCGCAAAAACAAGCTGGTCTGTCTCCTGACACTGATTCTGACGGTCAGCATCATTCTGGCAACGATGTTTATCAAACAGCATTCTTTCTTTGATGTATGTTGTGCATTTGTTCTTGCCACAGTCATGTACCATGTGATTTACCGCCACAACTGGGCGCGTGCTAAAGCTGCCACCACCTCATCCAAAACCGATAACAATTTTTCTGTGGAATAATAAAAGAGCTGGCCTCTCTGGTCAGCTCCTTTTCTTTTTCCTTTTATTTTTTGCGTTCTGCCGCATGCCGGTACACGGTTTCCATGGATTGAAGAAGTTCATCAAAATTTTTCTTCTGACTCTCCATTTCTTCTGTAAAATCCTCCATCTGCATTCGGTTGCGTTCCTCGGATTTGGCAATTTCCTCATCTGCATTGCGAAGCACAACAATCTGGTTTTCCATCTCTTTGAAATTTGGACATGGTTTTAAACGATTCCATTCCTGTGCCTGACGCGCAGCCTCCTGACAGGATTTCATCAGTTTGGTCATTGCCACATTGTTTTCTTTCAGCAATGTAACCATCCGGTGTACCTGCTCTTCCAACTCTGCAATTCTCTCATCCGAATCTGCCAGCCTCTTATGTGCCTGATCAATCAACTCATCATACGTTCCCGCAGATACACGGATCGTTTCTGCCGCCGTAACAAACTGTTTTCCTCCCTCTCCCATACGCCCGGCTTCAATCGCCGCATTGAGGGCAAGCACTCCCATCTGCTTTCCACAATCCTGCATCTTTTCCAGTTCCTCTCGGGTCTTTTCATTTTCCGCCTTGAGTGCAACCGGAAATTCGTTCAGGAATTTGGATGGCGTGGTGAAATGTTTGTTTTCCTCCACCAGCTGTGCCATCTCCTGTTCGATCTGTGCAAAATTCTGCAGCATCTGCTCTCTTTTTTCCGATGACTGTACTTCCTGCTCCTGATATGACGCCAGCTGTCCGGTCAGCTCCTGCTCCTTTTCTCCGTTGTCTGCCGCCATTTGTGATGCTTCTTTTATATTTTCCTGTATCTGGGTGATTCCGGCTCCCAGCTGCTGATATGTATTTCTGATTTCCCTTGCGGTTGCATCAAACATATCTTTTCCGTCCTTCATATGGGCAAAAAAGCCTTCATCCAGCTGTGCCAGGTTTCTCATCCGTACCAGTGTTTCCTGTTTTTGTTTCTTTTTTCCGAACATTACTTGCCCTCCATTGCATTTATTTTACAATTTCTTTCCCGTTTTTTCAATGGAATCAGCGATAATATTTCATCTCCAGCTGCAGATTTTCATTTCCCTGATAAAAATCAATCTTTGCTGTATACACCATAGAAAATAAAATCCGGTTTTTTCTTCCATGCAGCGCATTCTCCACCTCTTCCTGACCAAACTTTTCGGTAAAATATGCAAACAACGTCTCCACATCCCCAAAGAAAATAACCGGAACCGGCTGTCCGTATTCCGAAAGAACACTCATCCGAAGAACATTCCGGTTCTTTCCTATCAACCACATGCGGCTGATGGACAGATTCCGGTCTGCAAACAGTGGAGATGGATTGTCTTTTCCAAACGGCTCCAAAAGTGCAAACTGATGGACCAGTTCCGTACTCGCATATCCCACCGGCATGGCCATGTCAATGTGAATATCCGGGCAGACTTCCTCCACCGTAAGCGGACAGTTTTCATTAATTTTTCTGCGGAATTTTTCCACATTTTCTTCTGGAAGGGATAACCCTGCCGCCATCGGATGTCCGCCAAATTTTGTAAACAGTTCCACACATCCACACATATTTTCATACATGGAATAATTTTCAGTCGATCTTCCGCTGCCTTTGACTCCCTCTTCTCCCCGCGTCAGCACAAATACCGGCCGGTTATACATTTCCCGGATTCTTCCGGCAATCAGTCCTGCAATGCTTTCGTGGACATCCGGCAGAAACAGAACAAGTACCGGATCATTCTCATATCCACCTTCCTCACAGAGTTTCTTTGCCATTTCCACGCCCTGCAGTGTCAACTCCTTGCGTTCCTGATTCAGATCAACCAGATCCCGGGCAATCTCTTCTGCCTCCGTTTCCTGCCCGGTCTCAAACAGCCGAAGGGCATGCCTTGCCGTGTCAAGTCTGCCGGTTGCATTGACACATGGTCCTAAGACATAACCAAAATGGTATGCACTGATATTCTCCGGCTGTACATTGCATGCCTGCATAAGTGCCTGCAATCCGATGTTTTTCGTATGACGGATTCTCTTTAATCCCTCTTTTACCAGAATACGGTTTTCCCCGGTGAGCGACATGACATCACAGACAGTTGCCATAGCAACAAAATCCAGCAGATCTTCCGCTTCTCTTTTGTCCATATCATAATTTTCATACAATACACGGATGACATTCCATGCCACACCGGCGCCGCACAGCTCTTTATACGGATACCCGCAGTCCTGCTGATGTGGATTTACCACGGCATCTGCCAGACTCTTTTTCTCTGTTCTTCTGCCCTCATGTTCTTCAAACGGGACTGCATGGTGGTCGGTCACAAGTACTGTCATTTTCTGTGCTTTTGCCCACGCAATCTCATCGATAGCGGCAATACCGTTATCACAGGTCAGAATTGTATCCACACCATCTTCTTTCGCCTGTTGTAATAAATGCAGGCTTAGCCCATATCCGTCCTGTATCCGGTGTGGAATAACCACGTCCACTTTTGCTCCCACACGCCGCAAAGCCGTCAGAAACAGATGGGAGGAAGTCACACCATCCACATCATAATCGCCGATAATCCGGATATGCACCTGTTTCCGGATCTTTTGTGCAAGAATCTCCACCAGCCGGTCCATATCTTTCATCTGATGAGGATCTGACAGGTCCGAAAGGTTCCCACCCAGATAAATCCGGATATTTTTTTCTCCGATTACCTCGCGGTTTCTGATAATCCTTGCCACAACCGGATCCACATGAAATTTCTCTGCAATCGCATAAAAATCCGCTTTTTTAGCAGCGACCATCCATTGTCTCATATGTCACTTTCTCCAATCGTAATCCCTGCGGCGGTGCCGTATAGCCCGCCTGCTTCCGTTCCTTTGCCTTAAGAAGTGCCGGCATACTTTCCGGAGCCCGTTCGCCTCTTCCCACTTCAATCAATGTTCCCGTGAGAATCCTTACCATGTTCTGTAAAAATCCATTGCCACAATACAGGATCTCAATCTCACCGTCTCTTTCCACCAGATCAATGGAAAAAATGGTACGGACCGTTGATTTTTTCATATGACGGTTTCCGCAAAAAGAAGCAAAATCATGCGTTCCCACAAGTGCCTGTGCCGCTTTTTTCATTTTATCCACATCAAGCGTTTGTCCATACTGATACAAAAATTTTCGTTCAAATACATTCGGCACCGGACTTGTCCGTATCCGGTAACGGTAGGTCTTTTCCACAGCCTGATATCTGCTGTGAAACCGGTCATCGACCTCCTTTATTTTTGTCACTGCGATATCTTCCGGAAGGTGCCGGTTCAGATCTTCAAAAATTTCCTCTGCCGAAAAATGTTCGTCCAGATGGAAATTAGCCACCTGCCCGATTGCATGAACTCCGGCATCGGTTCTTCCGGAACCGATCACTTCCACCGGATGCCCGGCAAGCGCCGAAAGCACCATCTGCAGCTTTCCCTGTATGGTTGCATCGGTGCTTTTTAATACCTGCCATCCTTTATATCTGGTGCCATCATATGACACGGTAATTTTATAATTTTTCATCCGTATTTTTCCTCTCTTTTATACAAGTTCTGCGATACGGGAAACCGCAACATAAATATCTGAAATTTTATACCAGGTCGGATAGTCCACAATACCGGTTACCGGAAGTCCGAAAACCGACTGAAACTTTTCCACCGCTTCCCTCGTCCTTGATCCGTAAACTCCGTCCGCCGTAATCGTCGGTATCGCCGGATAAGCACGCGAAATTCTTGCCAGCTGTTCCTGCAGCTGACGTACCTTTGGTCCGCTTGCTCCCACGCCCAGATCATATCCCGGCCAGGATGCCGGAATTCCGGAAATTCCGTCCGCGGAATTAATATACATATCATTTCCGTAATAACTGCGCAGAATATCAATGGCAGAATATCCCTGATCACCCAGATATTTGCTTCCCCACTGCGACATCCAATCCGGACAGGTCACTCTCTGTCCGTCACAGTACTGTGTCAGAATTGGCTGACGGACATTTGGACGGGACAGATAATTTTCAAACATTTCATCCACCACCCGTGAAATACTCTGGAAGAAATTCCTTCCATAAATAAATTTGTGATCGTATGCCGTGGAAGATGTGATGGTAAACACATACCCTTTGCCCCGGTACCATTCCGTATAAACCCGGTTTAAAGTAAATGACATAATAGCCAGCACATTGGCGCGGATCGCAGCATCCGGCCAGGTCGCATAGATTTCACTGGAAGCTACATTTTTAATATAATCCCGATAGCGCACATAATAATTCGCAGCTGTGGAATCTCCCGGTGCTCCGTCATGTACCACAACATATTCCGGAATTACTACACGGCTTAAGACAATTTCTCCGGTTTCTTCCACCGTCTTAATCTCACTCTCCGGAATTTTCGGTGGATATTCTCCATACAGGGTATGTGCATCAATCACGATCGTATCAATCGGATTGCCCGGTGCATCCTGCGCCTCCATCACCACTTCCTGCGTTGCATCTTCCCCGGACAGGATATTGATCGCCGAAACCGTAATGTCCCGATAGCCTGTGGCATGCACCTTAATCGTATATTCCGCATATGGCTGGTTTTCACCCGGCTCCATGGAGTACTCCAGTGGAGGAGCATCAAGCGTAATCTTCTCAGTGTTTCCAGAATCGTCGGTATCCACCTCCTCTAGCACCTGCTGCGGACCTCCCGTATAAGATATACTGATCTTTGCCCCTTTCACCGGAATTCCTGTTGAAGCATTTGTCAGGTGAATCTGAAGCGTTCCCTCATCCACCTGATTTTCCACTCTATTCTGATCCATACATGATCTCCCTCTCTTCCTGCCAGAAAACCTGCCACGTTTCTTTGCAGTGGCATCAAACAGTTCCAGACAGCTGCATTTGATTCATAGTATGCATCTTGTAAAAAAAAGGTTACACTGTTATACTGTTGATACATAAAATAAATCAGGAGGTTTATTATGCACACATTTCAACCATATCCAATCGATAAGATGGAATTCAATCCATTTACCAAAATAGGAAAAGAATGGGCTTTAGTTTCCGCCGGAGACAAAACCAGATGCAACACTATGACCGTCAGCTGGGGAGGCGTGGGCGTCCTCTGGGGAAAAAACGTTGTATTTATTTTTATCCGTGATTCCCGCTATACCAAAGAATTTTTAGACAACGGAGATCTGTTCTCTTTGTCTTTCCTGAATGAAGACTACCGCGATGCGTTAAATTACTGCGGCAGTCACAGTGGCCGCGGAGAAGAAGACAAATTCGCCGCTGCCGGACTGACAAAGGCATTCCGGCATGACATTCCTTATCCGGATGAAGCCAATCTGGTATTTTTATGCAAAAAGATGGCTGCCGTACCGGTCAGCGAAGACAGTTTTACCGATTCCACACTGATGGATAAATGGTACAGCGATCACGATATGCATATGATGTATGTCGGAGAGATTGTCGAAGTAACTGCCCGTTAATCTTATCGGTCCTATCATTTAAAAACGCTGTCCGCAGTGGCCAAAGACCACCACGGGCAGCATTTTTATCTGCACTCTGTGCTGATTGATTCGATAGCAACCGAACCTCCGCGCACAACGGAAATATGCTTAAACTTTTTCTTTAAGATGGCAATCAGATCGTCATGTTTCTGCTCTGTTCTTCTGCACTCAAGCATAACACTGCCAATTCCGATATCCACCACATCCACACGCATGGCCTGTGCAATCTGAAACACTTCCGTCATCTGTGTCTCATTCAGTTCCATAATCTTGACAAACATCAGCTCTTTTAACCGAAGCGGAACATTTGTCAGGTCGATCACCTTGATTACCTCAACCATACGATTTAACTGCTTTTTGATCTGCTCAAACGTGATATCATCACTCTCCACACTGATCGTCATACGGGAAACCGTCTCATCTTCCGTCGTACCAACCGTCAGTGACTGTAAATTGTAGGATTTTCCGGAAAACAGTCCGGAAACCTTCGCAAGTACACCTACATCATTTTCTACATACAATGCAATCCAGCGCTTTTTCATTTCAGACATTGCTTTCCTCCTATTTTAAAATCATTTCACTCATCGGATTTCCGCTCTTTACCATCGGAAGTACCAGTTCATCGGTGGCAATCATAAATTCAATGATCGTCGGTGCATCCGTATGCTTCTTTGCCTCCGCAAACGCTGCATCAATGTCTTCTTCCTTCTCTACACGGATTCCGTATGCTCCATAGCTTTCTGCCAGTTTCACGAAATCCGGAACATATTCCGGACACTGGTCATTTGGTCCCTTGCATCCACCCGGACAGGATGGGCGCCGGCGCAGACAGGTCGCACTGTAACGCTTTCCATAAAACAGTTCCTGCATCTGGCGGACCATACCAAGATAATTATTGTTCAGCAGACAGATCGTAATTCCGGTACCCTGTGTTACCGCCGTTGCCATCTCCTGAATATTCATCTGAAATCCGCCATCTCCCGTGATACACACGACCGGTTTCTTTGGATTTGCAATTTTTGCTCCGATTGCGGCCGGAAATCCAAATCCCATCGTTCCCAGTCCGCCGGATGTGATGAGCTGACTCTGTTCGTCCAGTTCCAGATACTGGGTTGCCCACATCTGATGCTGCCCGACATCCGTCACATAAATACTGTGTGGAAACTGTGCATTAATGTGCTCCATGATCATCTGTGGACTGATCCCACGGTCCCTGCGCATTGCAAGCGGATTCTCTTTCTCCCACCTGTGAATCTGTTCCTGCCACTTTGCCGTATCCTTTTTCTCTGCCCACTCTAACAGCTTTTCAAGCGCCACACCTGCATCTGCAACCACTGGCACATCCACAACCACATTACGCGAGATGGAAGCCGTATCCACATCAATATGTACAATCTGTGCATGCGGTGCAAATTCATTTAAATCTCCGGTAATCCGGTCATTGAAACGGGTACCGATGGAAAAGAGCAGATCACATTCCATAACTGCCATATTGGCTGCGTACTTTCCATGCATTCCGCAATTGCCGATATACAGCGGATGGGTGGTCGGCACTGCGCCTTTGCCCATGATTGTTGTGACAACCGGAACATTTTCTTTTTCCATAAATTTCTTCAGCTTCTCTCCCGCATGGCTGATATTGACACCTCCGCCGGCAAGAATCAGAGGCTTTTTTGCAGACTTAAGCATTTTATAAGCTTTCTTCAGCTGTCCGATATGTACCCCGTGAATCGGCTTATATCCACGGATATCCACATGGGAAGGATACTCTGCCGATCCGGATGCCGTCTGGATATCCTTTGGAATATCAATCAGTACCGGTCCCGGTTTCCCGGTCTGGGCGATATAAAATGCCATCTTAATAATCTTTCCGAGGTCTTCCCGTCTTCGCACCGTCACACCATACTTGGTAATGCTTCTCGTCATACCAACAATGTCCACTTCCTGAAATGCATCGTTTCCGATCAGTCCAAGTGGCACCTGTCCGGTAAAACAAACCAGCGGAATGCTGTCATAATGGGCATCTGCCAGTCCGGTAATGATATTGGTTGCTCCCGGTCCGCTCGTTACCAGACATACGCCCACCCGTCCGGTAGACTTGGCATATCCTTCTGCCTCATGAATCAGTCCCTGCTCATGCCGCGGCAGGATCAGGTTGATACTGTCGGTCTTATATAATTCATCAAATAAATCCGTAACGGTTCCGCCCGGATACCCAAAGATGGTATCTACCCCTTCTTCCTCCAGAGCCTTTACGAATAATTTTCTTCCTGTAATATCCATAAAAATGATATCCTCCTATATCAGTCCAAATGTGCGAAGTAAAAAGATCCAGAACGTCAGCGTAAATGCCGCAAACAGCGTCGTTGCAACAATAACACTCGCCGTCAGAACCCCATCATTTTTCATACTCTTTGCCATGATGTAACAGCTTGGCGTTGTTGGGGATGCCAGCATAATTAAAATTGCAATAATCTTTTCCCCGGAAAATCCCATATAAGCTGCTACCGGTAAAAAGATCAGTGGCTGGATTACCAGTTTGATTGCAGCTGCCCAGCACGTCGGTTTGATCTTTGCGATAGCTTTGCGCCCCTCAAATCCCGCACCGATCACAATCAGTGCCAGCGGTGTTGCAAGCTGTGCGACAGAGTTAATCGTCTTATTGACAATGGTCGGAAAATGAATCCCCAGAAGGGAAACGATAAGTCCCAGAAAAATCGAATCAATAATCGGATTTTTCACGATATTGACCAATGCCTGCTTAATTTTTCCCTTATCCCGTTTTCCTTGCTCGTCCTGCGCCTCAAATGTCAGTACAATAACGGAATACACATTGTACAGCGGAACCGCTCCCACGATCATCAGCGGACCCATGGCAGAAGATCCGTAAATATTGTTGATAAATGCCATTCCCATGACGGCTGCACTGCTTCGGAACGAAGACTGTACAAACGCACCACGGATACTGTCATCTTTGACCGCAAATTTACTGATCCCCCAGATGCCCCAGAAACAGATACTGCTGACAATTGCACAGTACAATACAAATTTCAGATCAAATACTTTTGATATTTCTACGGAAGCAATATCCCGAAACAGCATAAACGGCAGTGTCACCTTAAAATTGAAACGGTTTGCCACGGTGACAAAATGCTCATCCAGCATACCGATCTGATGCAGTACCCAGCCTATAACCATCACCAGAAAAATAGGAAATGTGACATTGACGCTAAAGATAAAATCACGCATTACTTCTGCACTCTTTCATATTTATAGAAATAAAATTCCAGATCAAAATATGTCTGTTCTTCACTGTCTGCTGTAATTTTCCACTCCGGTTTTTCATCCAGATTCGGGAAATACGCATCCGCGTCATATGCATAGTCGATTTTTGTAATATGAGCAACATCACACTCATCCAAAAGCTGCTCATATATTTTCTGTCCGCCAATCACATAGACGTCATTGGTATCATACTTTTCCAGTTCCCTGTGCAGCTCTTCCATGGAATGCACGACAATCGCATCTTTAACCTGATACGCCGGATTATGTGTCAACACAATATTGGTGCGGTTTTTCAACGGAAGACCATTCGGAAAACTCTCCAACGTCTTTCGTCCCATCACGACAACTTTCCCGGTTGTTGTCTCGCGGAAAAATTTCTGATCCATCGGAATCCGTACCAGAAGCTCATTATTTTTTCCAATTGCCCAATTTTTATCTACTGCTGCAATGATATTCATGATTTTCTCCCTCCTGACTGCTATATTGCCACCGGAATGTTTTTGATCTGCGGACCGGTCACATAATCGGTCACTTTGATATCATCCGGTGTAAACTGATAAAAATCTTTAATCTCCGGATTCAGCCAGAATTTTGGTGCTGGATGCTGCTTACGCGTAATCAGCTCTTTTACCAGTTCCACATGCCGGTCATAAATATGTGCGTCCGCAATGACATGTACCAGTTCTCCCACTTTCATGTCACACACCTGTGCCAGCATATGCATCAGCACCGCATACTGGCATACATTCCAGTTATTTGCAGTAAGCACATCCTGCGAACGCTGATTCAAAATTGCATTTAAAGTCAATTTGTCATCTCCCTGTTTCTGCGTCACATTAAAGGTCATGCTGTATGCACACGGATACAGATTCATCTCATGCAGATCCTGATGCACATAAATATTGGTCAGAATCCGGCGGCTGAACGGATTATTTTTCAGATCATAAATCACCCGGTCCACCTGATCCATCATACCCTCACGATACTGATGTTTCTGTGCCAGCTGATAGCCGTACGCTTTTCCGATGGAACCGTTTTCATCTGCCCATTCATCCCAGACGGTACTGTTTAAATCATGGATATTGTTGGATTTCCGCTGCCAGATCCACAGCATTTCTTCCGTACAGGTCTTGATTGCCGTCTTGCGCAGTGTGATTGCCGGAAACTCTTTCGACAGATCATAACGGTTCACCACACCGAATTTCTTAATCGTATAGGCACTTGTACCATCCTCCCAGTGCGGCCGTACCTTTTCGCCCTCGGTACTTGTCCCGTTCTCCAGAATATCCTGACACATAGTTACAAATATTTTATCTGCTAAACTCATTGTTAATCCCCTATCTCTTGTCCTGGACTTTTACTTTTCATTATACCTTATTCTATCAAAATGTCTATGAGAAAATCTGCTGTACTATCAGTTTATACTCCGGCAGAGACTGGCATTTCCGGATCCGCTTTAAATATTTCTCTCTGTCCGGAAATGCCTTTGTCAGATAAAACCAGATTTCTTTCAAATGAAAAACGACATCTTTTTCCGCACGGAAAGTATCCAGACATCCCTCTAAAATTTCATCATGGAACGCCCGCAGCCTGGCTTTATCTGCCGGTGGATTTCCTTTGATTTCTCCAACCAGTCCGGGATTTTCCAGTAATCCCCTGCCGATCATGATGCGATCAATAGCTGGGAAAGCAGCTGTCACTTTCTTATAATCTTCCACACTGCATATATCTCCATTGTAACAGAGCGGCACATGGATCTGCTCCAGAGCACGGGCAAATGTTTCCATCCGCGGTGTTCCGCTGTAATAATCTATCTGCAGGCGCGGATGAATAATCAGTTCTTCCAGCGGAAACTTTGCATAGACACCGCAAAGAGCTTCCCACTCATCCGGGTCTTTGATTCCGACTCTGGTCTTTACCGATACCGCAAGCGGACTGTTCTCCAGCACTTCTTCCAGCAACATTTCCAGTTCTTCCGGCTCTTCCAGAAATCCGGCTCCTTTTCTTTTCGAGACAACGGTTCCGGACGGACAGCCAAAATTAAGATTGACACTGGTAAATCCCAGATCTTCCAGCTGCCGAATCATCATCAGAAATTCATCGGCACGGTTTCCGATCAGCTGCGGCACCAGCCGGATCTGTCCATTATTTTCCGCTGCCAGATCCCGCTTTATTTTTTTGCTCATTTTTTTTGCTGCCGGGATAAACGGTGTAAAATATTTATCTATATATGGAAAATAATGTGCATAAGCATTGCGCACAATATATCCCGTAATTCCCTCCATCGGAGCAAGATAAAATAACATAATTTTCCCTCCATTTTTCTATTATAAGAATTTTACCGGTAAAAGCAAATGATTTCCCGATAAGAATTGACAAGTTTTCACCAAAAGCCTATAGTTACGGTTAGAACGAACTTAAAATAGGAGGTATTCGACTTGGATAATCACAACGAGAAAAAGACAAAACAAATCAAACGGATACTGGCTATCATTACCATTGTTTTTGTAATCCTGATCGGATATTTTATCGGGCGTCCCCTGGTTCATTTTGTATCGGATCCCAAACAATTCCGTGTCTGGGTCAATGACAAAGGAATATGGGGAGTCCTTGGTTTTATTGCAATGAACATCCTGCAGGTACTCCTTGCGGTAATTCCCGGTGGTCCTTTTGAAATTGGTGCCGGATACGCTTTCGGAGTAATCCGTGGTACACTGATCTGTGATTTTGCCATGACAACTGCAAGCGTCATCATCTTTCTGTTTGTGCGCCGTTTCGGCATGAAGTTTGTGGAATTGTTTGTAAGCCGTGAAAAAATAGAATCTGTAAAAATATTAAAAAGTTCCAGGCGTTCGGAGAGCATCATTTTTCTGCTCTTCCTCATACCCGGAACTCCCAAAGACCTGTTATCTTATCTCGTCGGACTGACCGATATAAAGCTCTCCCACTGGATCATTATCTGTGCAGTTGGCCGTATGCCGGCAATCTTTCTTTCCGTCTTAAGCGGCAACGCATTAAACAAAGCGGATTACACATTTGTCATTCTGATGTTTGCTGTCATGATTGCCCTGTCCATCTGCGGATTTCTCTTTTACCGCTCCCGCAATAAAACAGGCAGCGGCTCCGAGAACGACAAGGAATAAATTCAGTACGGAGCACGGCAGACTCTCTGCTGTTCTCCACAACTGCTGCATTCGTCCAGAACTTTATTAATGCAGATGTGACACACATCTCCATCTTTGTCTTTCACACGGATCACATGTGTGGATACCCACTGATAGTAATCTCCCCGTCCCTTCTGATACAGCTTGACACAGACTTCTTTCCGTCCCTGCCCCAGCATCTGTAACAGACGTTCCCTGGAGAAATTGTCCAGAAACGCACGCTGGTAATTCGGGTGTATGTTTTCCAACCCGACATCAATCAGATCATCGTATTTTCCACTGCTCGGCATGTCATTTGCCAGAAATCCGTCGTCCTTGATCATGGTATATGTATTTTTTGTAAGATTTGCTGCCACAATCATCGGAAATGCTTCTGACACTGCCTCAAACACTGTCAGTACCTCCTCCATGCTGATTCCATTCAGTGCTTCGAACTCTTTAAACGATCTTGCACTCTTCATCTGATGCACCTCCCAAACTTCGTTTTCATTTGTTTTTGCCCCTCTTTTACCCCTGCCTTTATTATAAATAAAACGCGTCCTTTTTACAATAGACAAAACCTGCGGAATGATAAAAGAAAAACAGCCGAACCCATATCCTCTATGTTTCCAGCTGCTTTTTCAAGAGCGATAGACGGGGCTCGAACCCGCGGTCTCGACCTTGGCAAGGTCGCGCGTTACCAACTACGCCACTATCGCATATGCAAATATTTATTTTTGAGAGCGATAGACGGGGCTCGAACCCGCGGTCTCGACCTTGGCAAGGTCGCGCGTTACCAACTACGCCACTATCGCATATGTAAGCTCTCTCGTGAGCACAGATAAGATAATAACAGATACATGCTCTTCTGTCAACCACTTTTTGAATTTTTTATACATTTTGAAAAATTTATACCAATGGGAAGTTTAAAATTAAACGCATGAATGTGTATTCCCTGCATAGAATATACCAAAGCTGGAAATGGAGGTAACAAATGAGTGCAAAAACCAGAATTGTCGTTCTTCATATGAAAAAACTTGTGTTTGCAGGTGTCATCACAGGACTTGGTATCCTGCTTGTGATCTTCCTTGGAATCCTGCTTGGCAGTTCCCACAAACAGTCCGCAGACAATGAAGCGGTAGAAACCATGTACGTTCCGGGTGTCTATACCTCTTCTGTCATGATTGATGGAAATCCGTTCGATGTACAGGTATCTGTAGACGAAGACCATATCAACGAAATTACCATGGTTCATCTGGATGAAACTGTAGAAACCATGTACCCATTGGTCCGTCCTACGCTCGATGAACTGGCAAAACAGATTATTTCCAGCCAGTCCCTTACGGATCTTACATATTCCAAAAACAACCAGTATACCTGTCGTCTGCTCATCGGTGCAGTATCCGAGGCATTGGAAAAGGCATCACCCGATCGGTGATGCCCCACATGCAAATATCTGATAAGCAGATCTTATTGTGCCTCTGTGTTTAATCCACTCACGTAGCTGGACAATGCAGAAGTATTGGTATAATACGTCTGTGCCGGCTTATTATCCTCATAATAATTGTATCCGGTATAACCGGCCCATCCAACGATGGCAACTAAAATTGCACATCCACAGATGATACCAATGATTTTTTCCGTTTTCTGCTTTGCCATCTCTTTTTTACGATTGGCTTTTTCTTTCTTATATTTATCTACCTTTGCCTGACTCATATTTCCTTCTCTCCTAAATCTGTTGATGGTTCTATTCTACACATTTTCAACAGAAAAAGCAAGTAAACGGTTTTACATATTGCGGGAGATATCCAGGCACTTCATCATTGCCTCGATCACGCTGCTGCGCATGCCTTTTTCCTCCAGCACACGCACTGCCTGAATGGTGGTTCCTGCCGGAGAGCATACCATATCTTTGAGTTCTCCCGGATGTTTTCCCGTCTCAAGAACCATCTTTGCACTTCCAAGTACCGCCTGTGCTGCAAATTTGTACGCCTGCTGTCTCGGCATTCCACCAGCCACTGCTGCATCTGCCATGGCTTCAATAAACATAAATACATAGGCCGGAGAGCTTCCGCTGACGGCAGTAACCACATCCATCAGATGCTCCGGGATGACTTCCGTCTGTGAAAATCCACTGCAGAGATCCCGCACCAGAGCCATATCCGCATCCGTCACACGTGCTCCCGCACACATACCCATCATGCCTTCTTTGACCATAGATGGGGTATTCGGCATCGTACGAATCACTTTTAAATTTCGTCCGAGCACTTCATCAAACCATACCAGTGTCTTTCCCGGCGCAATGGATACCAGAATCTGCTCTTCTGTAAGAAGATCCTTGATTTCCTCTAACACTTCGGCATAAAACTGTGGCTTTACTGCCACAAACAAAATGTCTGCAAATGCTGCCACATCCCGGTTGTCCGTACTGATCTGCACTCCGAACTGTGCTTTCTTTTCTTCCAGCGTTTTCTTCGTACGACAGGAAATCATCATCTCCTGCGGAGGGCATTTTCCGGATTCCAAAATTCCCTGTATCATGGCTGTTCCCATATTTCCACAGCCGATAAAACCGATTTTCTTTTCCATGTTCTATCTAGCTCCTATAATCTCCATTAATTTTTACATAATCATACGTCAGATCACATCCCCAGGCTTTGGCAGATGCCTCTCCCTGATGCAGATCAATATTGATATAAATTTCATCTTCCTCTAAGATTTCTTTTGCTTTCTCCTCAGAGAAATCTACACCGGCAGCATTTCTGCATACGGCAATGGTTCCCTTGGACGATGCCAGATCCACATCCACTTTGTTGATATCAAACTCCGCATCCGCATAACCGATTGCACATAAAATACGTCCCCAGTTGGCATCTTCCCCAAACATTGCACACTTAAACAGTGGGGAACGGATCACACTCTTTGCAATAATGATTGCGGTATCCTGATCCGGCGCACCGCTACAGGTACACTCCAGCATCTTCGATGCTCCCTCACCGTCCTTGGCAAGCATCTTGGTCAGCGTCATGAGTACCTGATACAGCGCCTGACGGAACGTATCATAATCCTCTCCCTCTGCTGTGACTGGCGTATTTTCTGCCATGCCGTTTGCCAGAATACTGACCATATCATTGGTAGAAGTATCTCCATCAATGCTCAGACAATTGTACGTCACCTTTACAATCTCAGAAAGTGCTTTCTGGATCATTTCTGAGGAAATCGCAACATCGGTTGTAACAAAATTTAACGTGGTAGCCATATTCGGATGGATCATGCCACTTCCCTTTGCCATACCGCCAACCGTACAGGTCTTCCCGTCAAGCGTAAAAGAAACCGCGGTCTCCTTGGCATAGGTATCGGTTGTCATGATGGCATTTGCTGCTTTTCCATGATTCTGTGGAGAAAGTCCGCGTGCCAGCTCCTGCACATGATCACGGATCGGTTCTATCGGAAGCTTCTGTCCAATGACACCGGTTGATGCCACGATCACCTCGTCTGCCTTTATTCCCAGCTCTGCTGCAGCCAGATCACACATCATCTGTGCCTTTTCTTCTCCGTCTGCATTACAGGTATTGGCATTCTTACTGTTGACAATAACAGCCCTCGCCTTATTTCCGGTTGCTGCCAGATGTTTCTTTGTCACAAGGATTGGTGCACCCTTTACTTTATTCGTTGTATAGACAGCCGCTGCCGTACACTCTTTCTCTGACCATATCAGTGCCAGATCATTTTTGTTCCGATCCGGATTTAACCCACAGTTTAATCCGTTTGCGGAAAATCCTGCAGCCGCACATACACCGCCCTCGACCTGTTTCATTGTTATATTCATAATTTTTATCTCCTTCTAAGTTATAGTAGTAAAAATCCTCAGCAGAATTTCTCCTGCTGAGGCACCTTTATCTCATTCCATCTGTTTACTTTATGTACTTATCCAGTTCATGAGATACCGCAAGCACATTGTCAAGTTTCTGTTTTGCCTGCTCGGCATTGTTTAAATTCTCAACTGACAGATCCGCTACCTGTACGGAAGAGGCCGTCACTTCTTCCGTTGTTGCAGAAAGATTACTGATATTGTCTACAATCTGATTGTTTGCATCCGACAGACGGTTTAACATGCCGTCAATGCCTTCGATCTCCTGAACCAGTGTATTGACATTCTCATTCATTCCCGAAAAACTCTCAGATGCTTTCGCAATCATGGAATCCTGCGCATTGGTAGCCTCAATCGAACGGCTCACCGCCGTTGCTGCATCCTCTGCATTTTTAAACAATTCATCCAGAATCTGTGCGATGCTTTCTGTCTCACTTCTGGTTTTCTCTGCCAGCTGACGGATTTCATCAGCCACTACAGCAAACCCTTTTCCGGCTTCCCCTGCACGGGCACTCTCAATAGAAGCATTGAGCGCCAGCAGATTGGTCTGACTGGAAATGGAAAAGATGGTATCTGCAATACTCTTTACTGCCTCGGTACGCTCCTGTAACGCTTTCATGGAATCTGCCACTCCGGAGTTTGTCTCTGCGATTACTGCGGACTGTTTCTTCAGATGTTCCATGATCTCCATACTCTCCTGATTCAGTTCCCCGGACTGCTTTGCCACTTTTACCATATTCTCGGAACTTTCCAGTGTCTGCTCAATTGAATGCTGGATATCCTGTGTCATGGTTGTCTGTGTCTGGATATTTTCCGCCGTGCTTTGCGTGCTGGAAGAAATATCTTTCATCGCACCATTGACCACCTCTGTCGATCCATTCAGATCATTGACAATCTTCATCACGGATTCCGTACCCTTACGCACTTCTTCCGCCACACCGATCACATCGTCTAAAATTGCCTGCTGCTTCCGCTGCTCCTGCTGTTCACTGTGCCGGGTATCATGGTTGAATTTCTGTGCCACATTTGTTGTAAAGATCACAGCAAATACCAGTACCCCCAGTGCCAGCAGATCCAGTACAAGATTGGTTGTCCCGGCTACGCCTTCCGGCTGCTGACGGATCTGACCAAAGACAGTCAGCGCATTCAATACAAGATAACCGATGCCACCGATTCTGGAATATTTCGGATCAAAAAACAAAATACAGCCGATAAAAGGAGCCAGTCCCAGAAAACGGATAAAGCTCTCCGTATAAGCAAAAGTCATGAAAAATGATACGAGATACAACCCGATCAGTGCCAGATATCTCAGCCGCTCCGATTCCGGACGCCGCTTCCATCCGATGAGCAATGCACCTCCGGAGACTACTGCAATCACACTGACAAATGCCGTAAAGCCCAAAGAACGTACTCCTTTTGCTCTTGATGCCCAGAGCATAAACAGAATAAACGCATAAAAAATCAGATATTCTGTTACAAGAAAACGGTTTACTCTCTGTATCTGCTGCCCTTTTTCCGCAAAGCGATAATATTTTTCTTTTATTTTCATAATCAGTCCTCTCCCCCATTATAGTTATAACACACGAAAGTTTCTGTTTCCATACTAGCACAGAGCAAAATAAAATGCAATTCTGTCCGCTGTAATAATCTTATTCCAGTTCTTCCATAACACTCTTATATGCCGGACGAATAATTTTGTTGCATCCCACCAGCTCCTCCAGCCGGTGTGCACTCCATCCTGCAATTCTTGCAATGGCAAACAATGGTGTATATAATTCCGATGGAATGCCGAGCATTTCATATACAAATCCACTGTAGAAATCCACATTCGGACTGACACCCTTGAAAATATGACGCTTTTCTGCGATCAGTTCCGGAGCCACTTCTTCTATCATATTGTAAAGGTTCATGTCTTTCTGGCGCCCTTTTGCCTCCGCGAGATGCTCCACATAGCTGCGGAACACACGCTCTCTCGGATCAGACAGGGAATACACGGCATGTCCCATACCATAGATCAGCCCCTTCTTATCAAAGACCTGTCCATCCAGCATCTTTCCAAGATAGGACTTCACCTCGTCACGATCGCTCCAGTCATGCACATTTTCCCGGATATCATTCATCATCTGCATAACTTTGATGTTGGCACCGCCATGCTTTGGTCCTTTCAGGGAAGACATTGCTGCAGCGATGGCAGAATATGTATCCGTACCGGCAGAAGTAACCACACGGGTGGTAAACGTACTGTTATTACCGCCGCCATGCTCCATATGAAGCATCAGTGCCACATCAAGCACCTGTGCCTCCAGCTGTGTATACTGCTTATTCGGCCGCAGCATACGAAGGAAATTCTCTGCCGTGGAAAGCTTCGGGTCCGGTCGGTGAATATACATACTCGAATCATTTTCATAATGATTATATGCGTGATATCCATATACCGCGATCATCGGGAAATTGGCAATCAGCTGCATACACTGACGGATATTGTTCTCAATGGAAGAATCTGTCGTATACGGATCATAGGCCGCAAGTGTCAGAATACTTCGTGTCATGGAATTCATGATATCCTTAGAAGGCGCCTTCATAATAACGTCTCTGGTAAAATTGGTCGGAAGTGTCCGGCTGTTGCCGAGCATCTCACAGAATTCATCCAGCTGCGCCTGATCCGGAAGTTCTCCAAACAGCAGCAGATATGCTGCTTTCTCGAAGCCAAATTCGTTCGGTCCAATGGATTTGATCAGTGTTTTTACATTATATCCGCGATACCATAACTCACCGTCACATGGCACCTGTTTTCCATTTTCATCTTTGAAGGACACAATCTTTGAAATACGGGTCAGACCTGTCAATACACCCTTTCCGTTGACATCGCGAAGTCCTCTGTTTACCCCATACTCCTGAAACAATCCGTCCGAGATCGTATCATTCGTAATACACATATTCTGTTTTGATGCTGCGTAATTTGCTAATAAATCTTTTTTCTCCATACTTCACTCTCCAATCTGTATAGTCTTAATTATATCGTACTTGGTTCTCAAAAAAAAGCACTTCATAAATTTTTTATATCTTTTTACGCTTTGTATATAAATTTTATACCCCATAAAATTTCATCAGTGCATCGTAAACATTCATTTTTCCATAGCCCCAGGCGGTATTCGGATAGGATACATCCGGGTTCCTTTCGCACCCGCGGATCAGAATATTTCCGATCTGCACCGAATTTAAAAGCAGTCTTCTCCCACGGCTGTTTCCCCACTCCATGATCTGTGCACATGCTCCTGCCGCAATTGCAGAAGCTGCACTCGTTCCCGTCAGTGTCACATAATTTCCAAGCCTTCCTACCGCCTGTACCCCCACTGCCGGTGCCACAAAATCCGGTTTTACCACCGAAGTAATCGTATATCCCCTTCCGGAATCCAGATACAAAATCCCGCTTTTTTGATCCATCCCACCCACCCCAATCGGAATTTTTGCCGAAGACGGCACGGTAAGTGTCACATCCGGATCCGGACGCAAAAACACCACGTCTTTTTCTAACATTCCACTCATTGGCAGCCAGATATGAAATTGTCCTGTGATCGTGGTACTCGGATTAACATACAGCGTCCAGATCCCTGCCGCCGGGTTTTCAAACCGGATAAACACCAGCTGATCCCCCCGCGTGCGTCCCACCTGTGCATAATCAATTTCCACTCTTGTCCCTTCAAATATAAATTCCTGTTCCTGATGCGAATTTCCGGGCACATTCTGCGCCGGCATAAGAGTGCCTCCCGGCGAACGCACCGCCACCACAAACAATTCCGGTGCACTGGCCCACAACTCGAGATAAAATCCCCGCATCCGCTGTTCCACATTCACCTCTACCGCAACCATCGAATTTCCATCACTTTTCCCGTAAAAATGATGTCTGGCATTCGCCTCATTTCCGGTTGCCACAACCGCACACCGGCGCCATCTGCCCGCAATATCATCAAGAAGTTCCGAAAGATTGCTGCCACCGGAATGGCTTCCGTTGTTTGTCCCGAGACCAAGGCACAGAATAAGGGGCCGCCCCAGTTTTCTGGCAGTCTCTTCGAGATATTCAACTGCCGCCATAACGTCATTTTCCTGATAGGCAGGCATCTCCTGCGGAATATAAAAAAAATCTTTCAGATATGGTTTTGCCGGTTTTAACTTTACAACCAGAAGTTCCGCATAAGGAGCCGCCCCAGTAAAACCAGCCTGCAGATCTTCACTTCCGCAGGCAATACTTGCCAGCATGGTTCCGTGCCCATCTTCATCCGTCACTGGAACCAGTTCCCGCGGATGTTCCTGTTCCAGTGCCTCATTGATCTCTTTTTGTGTATATTCCGTTCCGTACAAAAATCCCTGAGGGGTATTTTTCTCCCCCGCCGGAATACTCTGATCCCAGATTGAGCGGATTCTTGTACTTCCATCGGCATTCCGGAAACAGGGCAGTTCATAGGAAATTCCCGTATCAACAAATCCAATAAAAATACCCTGTCCCCGAAGGGACAGGGCTGGCTGATTCTGCAGCTGCAGGATACCGGTTGTCTCCAGTGCAAGCGTATCCAGCAGTCCGAAACATTTTGGGATAATCGAATATCCGTATGTCTTAATGCTCAGCTGCGGCACCTCGTCCCGGTCAAAATATTCTGCCACAAATTTTTCACCGATATTTTGTATACATTCTGCCCGGTCGTCAGAAATCTCCAAAGACTCTCTGGCAATCAGGATATCGTAGGTATTGTTGGAGCGGATAAATGCATCACAATTTCTATCCATAAGAAGCTCCCACACTTCTTTTCCGTAACTATATGCACAAAACTTTCAGAATAGAACTTATTCTTTTACACATGCCACGCCATACGGTTCCAGTGTAAGAATTCCCTTGATCACCTCTCCCGTCAGAAGATCAATTCCCTCTACCCCGGAAACAATCTGCGGTACGGTCGTATCATTCAGATAAAATACATACCGCATACCATCCGCTTCGCGTGTGTGACGTTCCACGCCATATGGAAGTTTATACATCGAAACTCCCGCTTTTTTCAGTGTACGCGCATACAGGTGCTGCATGGAAGCATCGTCCAGCCGGGCCGCGATATACATGGCACTGCCGTTTTGACATGTGCGCTCCGTCACTGCTGCCATTCCTTTGTAATAATCCTGTTCATAGGTACCAAGCACGTTTGTGCCATCTGCCACACGCAGAACTTCCGCATAATCCCGTACTTCCCCTTCCGGCATTTCGGCAAAATGTACGCGGTTGTGGTCGGACGGATACAGTGTATCAATTTCCTCACTGATCACGCCAAAGAGATCCTTTAATCCGTCTCCCGGAAATCCGCCCAGATAATTGAGCTGGTTTTCATCCACATATCCGGTCACATAGGTTGCAATCAGATGACCTCCCTGCTCCACAAACTGTTTCATGCGCTCCCCGACATGCGGATGCAGCAGATACAGCATTGGTGCCACAATCACGGAATAACCGCTATAATCCTCTTCACTGGAAATCACATCCACATCCACTCCGAGTGCCGACAGATTGCGGTATGCTTTCCTGCAGGTCTTAATATAGTTACGGGTGGACTCTGCCAGCCCCTTCATTCCATCCGTTGCCCAGAGGCTGTCCCAGTCGTATAACACGGCTACCGGTGCTTTTACGACTGTCCCTGCCAGATCTTTGAGTTTCTTTAATTCTTCCCCAAGATCTGCCACTTCACGAAAAACTCTGGTATCATCCGTTCCGAGATGATCCACAACCGCCCCATGGTACTGCTCAAACGATCCCCTGCCTTTCCGCCACTGGAAATACTGCACCGTATCGGAACCGAGAGCCACTGCCTGCAGCGAAGCCAGCCGGTGTACGCCCGGACGTTTCATTTTATTAAACGGATGCCAGTTGACCAGCCCCGGCGCGCTCTCCATGAGCATAAACGGCTGCTCTTTTTTCAGACAACGGATCATGGCATGATCAAACGCATTTTCCGTCATCGTATCTGAAAACGACTCCTCATCATTGTGAAACCGCGGATAAGAATCCCAGGACACCACGTCCAGCGGCTGCTGCATTTTATGATAGTCCAGTCCGTCATATTCTTTCATAAAATTCGTTGTCACCGGAATCTGCGGGGTACGTTCTTTTAAAATGGCAATCTCTGCCTTCATGTAATCCGTCATATTCCAGGTGGTAAACCGTTTCCACTCCAGATTCAATCCCATAATGCTGAATTCTCCGTTGCGGTACGGCGGTTCAATCTGGGAAAAATCATTGTAAGTATGACTCCAGAACGTTGTCCACCATGCCTTGTTCAGTTTTTCAATATCATGGTCAAACTTTTCCGCCAGATAATCCTGGAACCGCTTTACACAGTGCGGACAGTAACATTCCCCGCCAAATTCATTGGAAATATGCCACATCAGAAGTCCCGGATGATTTCCGAATTCATCTGCCAGCTTATTGACGATCACAGAAACCTTCTTCCGATAAACCGGTGCACTCATACAGTGGTTGTGCCGCACCCCGTGATGTTCACGCACCCCGTAGGAATCCACGCGTCTGCACTCCGGATATGTTTCATCCAGCCATGCCGGTCGCGCTCCGGACGGCGTCGCCAATATCGTGTAAATGCCATTGGCATATAACTTATCCATGATGTCATGCAGCCATGCGAAATGAAATTCCCCTTCCCGCGGCTCATAGGTTGACCAGGAAAATACCCCAAGTGTTGCACAATTCATCCCGGCTTTCTTCATCATGCGGATATCTTCTTCCAGAATGTCCGGCCGGTCCAGCCACTGTTCCGGATTATAATCCCCTCCGTGCATAATTCCGCCGATCTGCGGAAATAAAATCTTTTTCTCCATGTTTCCTCTCCCTTTATTTTGTATTTTCTATATTCCGGCTTGCATGACAGGTAAAATATAAAATCTGATACTCCCCGGAAATTTTTCCAAACAGTTCATTGCCATGTGCCATCTTTTCTTCATCCAGATTGACAAACGGATCGTCCAGCACCAGAAACGGTTTTTCCTTCGGATACATCGCATCCACCAGTGCCAGACGCATACAGATTCCCAGCAGATCCTGATATCCGGCAGACAGCCACTTGGTTTCCCGCATCTCGCCCTGCTCTTTCATCTGCACCTCGATGTTGGCATCCACCATCCAGTCTTTTTCTTTATCCCCTGTTAGAAGCGTGTAATACTTTCCAAACCCGTTCTCGATCGGCCCCAAATATCTCGCAGAGAACTGCTCCTTTGCATTCTGTAGGAACTCTCCCGTCAGACGCAGGGTTTCATATAAATGCTGTTCTTCTTCCTGTTCCTGTCTGCAGATGGAAAGCTGCTGTTCTTTTTCATCCCGGATATCCAGCTGATCCTGCAGATCTTCGAGCTGATGATGGTACTGCTCGATGGCTTCCCGGATATCCTCGCTCCGCTCATCCACATCACGGATCATGGAATTGAGTTCATCAAGGGAATATGGACATTTTTCCACCGCTGCCAGTTCTTTCATATTGTGTTCCTGTTCAAAAAGTTCTCTCTTTTTTCTTGCCTCTGCGTATGCTTTCTGTGCGATCCGGTACTCGGTTGCCTTCATCTGTAACTGGCTGATTCCTGCTGCAAGATCTTCTCCGAAATCCATTCCCGCTTCTTTTCCAAATGCAAGCAAAGAGTTCTGTTTCCGCTCAAATTCCTGTCTTGCCGCATCGCTTTTTCCGGCACGGCTGCGCAGACGCTCATATTCCTGCAGCTGGCTGCGGAGTTCATACAGGCAAGTTCTGGCATCCTTTTCTCCCGGAACCATCTGATACTGCTCCAGAAAATGCTTGGTCTCCTGTTCGATGCGCGAAGCTTCTTTCGAAGCCTCTTCCATGGTTTTTTGAATTTCTTCCACCGGTCCGCGGAGCTTACGCTCCTCTTCCAGATGCTGTACCCGGAGTGCACGCACCTTTTCTTCTTCCTTTGATACCTGCAACTTGCGCACCACAAGAAGCACAATACCTGCCACTGCCGCAACCACCGATACCGCCAGAAGCGGAAGGAAAAACTTATGTACCTGTGGCAACAGAAACGACAACACACCACCGGCAGCACCGATCACCAGCAGGATAATGCCGCAGATCATCATCGGAAGACGATTTTTTACCGTATAATCCGGTTCTTCCCGCTTCATTGCCATCGCTTCAAAATAGGACATTTTCGTTTCCAACTGCGTTTTTTCCTCTTTCAGTTTTGCAAAACGCTCCTGCTCTTTTTCCATTTCCGTTATTTTTTCTTCAGAAGGAATCTGGTTTTTGAACTTATCACCAAGTTCCTGCAGGCGGTTTTCTTCTTCTTCGGTCAGCCCCAGATTAAACAAAGTGGTTTTTAACACCCCAAGCATCTGTACATCCTGGTTCTGCTTTGCAAACTCCTCATCCTGCGGCACCTGTCCCGGAAATACATCCGCAAAAGCATCCAGTGCCGCTTTCTTTTCCTGTTCCTCCTGTTTGGTGGCCGCATAGGCCTGCTTGATTCCTTCCCTGCGGCTCTCTTCACTCGCCACCTGCAATGCTTTTGCATACTGATCCCGAATCCCGGCCAGTTCTTTTCTCTGCTCCTGTTTTTCGGTAAGTTTTTCGGTAATCTTTTTGTAAGACGCCTCTGCCGCATCATAGCCACGCAGTTCTTCCGTTAACAGCGTGATCATATTCGTCCGCTTTTTCATGGAACCTGTTGCACGGTCCGGTGAAAGTTTATTCATCCGGTCATGAATCTTTTTCTGAGCGGTCTCAAAATTATTGATATCGTTTGTATTCTCTACAAGATTTCCCAGCTTGGCATTGATCGCATCAGTCGAGCAGCATTCGCAGTCATTTTGTGCAATAAATGCGCTCCTTTTAAAGGATGCACTGTCGAGTCCGAAAATTTCACTTCCGATCTCGGAAGAAAAATCATGACATTCCAGATTGGTGGAAAGATCATATAAATGAAAAACATCTGTTTTTTCTGTTTTTCCAAATGTACGGCTGATCCGGTACTCTTTTCCCTGATAGGAAAAATCCAGTTCGCCCCCATACGTTCCCCCCTGCCACGGGCGGAATACCACACGTTCTTTATCAAACAGTCCGGATTCTCTCTTAGAGTCAAACCCGTAAAACATCACCCGCAAAAAAGCGGCCAGTGTACTTTTTCCCCATGCATTCGGTTCGTGAAACAGATTGACCCCGTCCTGAAATTCCAGATGCAGATCCGATAGTTTTCCAAAATTGTCAATATGACAGGAACGTAATTTCATCCTATATCTCCTCCCCGGACAATGCCAAAATTCCACAGCGGATCACTTCTGCCTTCTGCTCCTGTGACAGTTCAGATCCAAGTACCATACGGATAAACTCCCCCTTTAACGAGGCATCTTTTTCATAATCACTGTAGTCGACCCGAAGGGTTGTCCGGTCTTTCACCTTTTCAAAATAAAAATAATCCGAGAACAGATTCTGCAGATACTCGCAATTGATCTCCGCATCCACTTCCACCTCACCGGTCAGTACAAATTTGACAAGGCTTCCCGACGGATACTGCGCCTGTTTTACAGCTTCTTCCATCCGCTCTGCCGCTTCTCTTGTCGTCATGACATTGCTCACATCCACTTCAAGCGTGTACAGCGTGCGGGCTGCCATCTGAACAAACTGCATCTGGGCACGGCAGGTCTGCTCGTCCACATCCAGTAAAACAAATCCTTTCGGTCCACACTCGTCAAATCCGCGTCCTTCCAGACATCCACAGTAACACCAGGTACCGCGGTTATCCAGCTTGTCCTGCATGAAGGTATGTACATGTCCCAGCGCCAGATAATCAATATTCTTATTTTTCAGCTGGTTCAGGCTGATATTCTCTGCCTGTGTGCGACATGCATAATCTCCCGCCTGTCCGTGCATCATGACAATATTGAAATCTTCATGCCCCAGCACAAGGGAATTGTAAACGGTCGCCCGGTTGTTCTCCGAGAGCTCGATTCCGCTGATCACAATATTTCCATACCGGTATGCAGTCCATGTATCGGAAAACAAAAGCAGATTGTCCGGTACTTCCTCCAGCTTGGAAAGGAAATTGTCACTGTCATGGTTTCCTCTCAGATATAAGAAATCAATCTGGGGATGTGTACAGATCATGTCCCTTACGGTGTTGCGCGCCAATGCTGATACATTTCGTGTATCAAACAGATCTCCCGATATCATGATCAGACGCACCCCTGTCTTTTCTGCATATTCGACCATCCGTGTAAACGTACGGATGATTTCTCTTTTGCGCTCTCTTGCCTGCTCTTTTGTCAGGTTTGCTGTCATCTGGGAATCCAGATGCAGATCCGCACAATGAATGATTTTCATACATCCTCCTTATGAATTACGAACAAAACAATACTGTTTCTATCATATCATACAATAGGGAAAAGAAAAAGACCTGATGCCCTTCGACATCAGATCTTTTATTTCGGTTTTTCTACATTTTATGCGTTTGCTTCCTGTTCCGGAAGTGCCGCAACTCCACGCATTTCAATGAGCGGTCCGCCCTTTTTCTCCACATAATCCTCTGTGATCGTCACTTTTCCGATATTGTCATCCTTTGGAATCTCATACATGATATCCAGCATGAACTCTTCAATAATGGCTCGCAGTGCACGGGCACCGACTTTCTTTTCTTTCGCCTGCTTTGCAATTGCATGCAAAGCGTCCTCCGTAAACTCCAGATCCACTTCATCCATCGCCAGAAGCTTTTTGTACTGACGTACAATCGCATTCTTCGGCTCTGTCAGAATACGCACAAGCATATCTTCCGTCAGTGCTTCCAGTGAAAACAGAATCGGCAGACGTCCCAGAAACTCCGGAATCATTCCGAATTTACGGACATCCTCCACTGTCACTTTACAGAGAAGATTTTCTTCCTTGTCGTATTTATCTTTCAGATCTGCCTTAAAGCCGATGGACGCCTCCTTGTTTAATCGCTCCTTGATAACCTCTTCCAGTTCCGGAAAGGCACCGCCACAGATAAACAGAATATTCTTCGTATCTACCGTGGTCATCGGAACCATCGCATTTTTGCTGCTTGCTCCAACCGGAACTTCAATCTCTGCGCCTTCGAGAAGCTTTAACATTCCCTGCTGCACCGACTCTCCGCTTACATCCCGCTGATTGGCATTGCGCTTCTTTGCAATCTTGTCGATCTCATCAATGAAAATAATACCGTGCTCTGCACGCTCCACATCATTGTCAGCTGCAGCCAGAAGTTTGCTGACTACGCTTTCGATATCATCACCGATATATCCGGCTTCGGTCAGAGAGGTCGCATCTGTGATTGCCAGCGGCACATCCAAAAGCCGTGCCAGTGTCTTTACCAGATACGTCTTTCCCGATCCGGTCGGTCCGATCATGAGCATATTGGACTTTTCGATTTCCACGCCGTCATTGGTGTCTTCCATCACACGTTTATAGTGATTGTAAACGGCAACGGACATCACTTTTTTGGCATGTTCCTGTCCGACAACATACTCATCCAGACGCGCCTTGATTTTGTGCGGTGCCGGAATGGAATGAATATCCAGTTCCGGTTTCGGCTGCTCATCCTTTGGTTTCTTTTTCTTTAACTTCTGTTTGTTCGGAACCGCATTCTGTAGATCCGCCAGATTGATCATACTGATATTCGGCATTTTTCCCATGTTCATATTCATGAAATCGCCCATGTTAAAGGTGCCGTTGTTCATGGTATCAAATGTTTTCTGCATACAGTCCTGACAAATGCAGATATCATTCTGGATATGTATCATCTTTCCCGCAACACTCTCCGGTCTGCGGCAGATGTAACAGACATCTTCATATTCACTTGTATTGTTTGTATCGGATGTCGTGGTATTTTCTTTATTATTCTGGTCTTCCGCCATCGTATAAACTCCTTTTTTACATATAACATTGCCGCCGCAGTAAGCGACGGCAAAATTATTATACGATATTCAGCCTGTAAAGACAAGTTTTCCCCTGTTTTTTCATTTTTCTTTAAGATTTAAAGCAGTTCCTTTAAGATTTTATTTACGATTCCCGGATTTGCCTTGCCTTTGGTTGCTTTCATCGTCTGTCCGACCAAAAATCCGATTGCTTTCTCTTTTCCGTTGTGGTAATCCTCCACCGACTGCGGATTGTCTTTGACAATCTGCTCTATCGTTGCGCGAAGTGCATCCTCATCGTTATCACTCTTTAAGCCATGCTCTTCCACATAACGCTCCGGATCAATGTCCTCATCAAAGACTTTTTCAAATACTTCCTTGGCAACGGAATTATTGATCGTTCCTGCCTCTGTCAATTCGATAATTTTTGCCAGATGCTCTGGTGAAAAACGGAGATCTTCGGCATCCATTTCCCGGTCCTTTAACAGACGCATCGTTTCTCCCATAAGCCAGTTGGAAACCTTCTTTGGTTTATTGCAAATCGCAGAAGTCGCCTCGAAGAGATCTGCCAGCTTTTTCTCCGATGTAAGAATCTGTGCATCATACTCTGGCAGACCAAACTCTGCAATATAACGGGCCAGTTTTTCATCATGAAGTTCCGGTTGATTGTCCCGGATCTGCTGCAGCCATTCGTCACTGACAACGATCGGTACCAGATCCGGCTCCGGGAAATAACGATAATCCTGTGCATCCTCTTTGGAACGCATCGCATAGGAATATCCCTGATCATCGTTCCAGCGGCGGGTCTCCTGTACAACCTTCTCCCCGGATTCAATCAGATCAATCTGGCGGGCTGTCTCGGCTTCAATGGCATGTGCGATTGCCTTAAACGAACCGATATTTTTCATCTCGGTACGGGTACCAAACTCTTTGGCGCCCTTTTCACGAACTGATAAATTGACATCCGCACGCATGGAACCCTCCTGCATCTTGCAGTCACTGGCACCCAGGTACTGGATCGTCATACGCAGTTTCTCCAGATATGCAATGACTTCCTCTGCGGAGCGCATATCCGGCTCGGACACGATCTCGATCAGCGGTACACCGGAACGGTTGTAATCCACCAGAGATACCCCTTCCCAGTCATCGTGTACTAACTTTCCGGCATCCTCTTCCATATGGATTTCATGGATACCGATGGTCTTTTTCCCGCCGGATTCCGTCTCGATCTCTACCCCTCCGTCATGGCAGATTGGCAGATAAAGCTGGGAAATCTGATAGTTCTGCGGGTTATCCGGATAGAAATAATTTTTCCGGTCAAATTTGCTGTACTGATTGATCTGACAGTTTGTTGCCAGACCAACTGCCATGGCATACTCTACCACCTTTTTGTTTAAGACCGGAAGCGATCCCGGCATACCGGTACATACCGGACAGGTGTGGGTATTTGGTGCACTTCCGAATGCAGTGGAGCAGGCACAGAAGATTTTTGTCTTGGTTGCTAATTCTACATGGACTTCCAGTCCAATGACGGTTTCATATTCTTTTGACATCTCTTCTCTCCTTTCTACGCTTCTGCTGCCGGACTGTGCTGATACGTTCTTGTCTGTTCAAAACTGTAGGCCGCACGGATGATGTTTTTCTCCTTGAAACAATCCCCGATCAGCTGCAGACCGATCGGAAGTCCTTTGCTGTCCACACCGCACGGCACGGAAATTCCCGGCAGACCTGCCAGATTGACCGAAACGGTATATACATCTCCAAGATACATCTTCAGCGGATCACTCAAAGATTCTCCCAGTTTCGGAGCGGTGGTCGGTGCCGCCGGTCCGAGAATCACATCATACTTTGCAAATGCCTTGTCAAATGCCTGCTTGATCAGGGCTTTGGTGCGCAGTGCTTTCAGATAATAAGCATCATAATATCCGGAACTTAACACGAAAGATCCAAGCATAATACGGCGCTTTACTTCCGGTCCGAATCCTTCGGAGCGGGACTTCTTGTACATATTGTGCAGTCCCTCGTACTCTTTTGTGCGGTATCCGTATTTTACTCCATCAAAACGTGCCAGATTGGAGCTTGCCTCTGCTGCCGCAATGACATAATAAGCCGGAATCGCATACTCTACGAGACTTAAATCAAATTCCTCTACGATTGCGCCTTTTTCTTCTAACGTCTTTGCCGCTGCAAGAATGGCTTCCTTTACTTCCGGATCCAGTCCCTCGCCCAGATAGTCACGCGGAATACCAATCTTCATTCCCTTTACATCATCCACCAGTGCCGATGTAAAATCGGTTTCTTCTCGTTTTACCGATGTGGAATCCTTCTTATCATAAGAAGTAATTGTCTCCAGAATTGTGGCACAGTCGGTCACATCCTTTGCAATCGGTCCGATCTGATCCAGAGAGGAACCGTATGCGATCAGTCCGTAACGGGAAACGGTACCATAAGTTGGTTTGATTCCGGTCACACCACAAAATGAACTTGGCTGACGGATAGATCCTCCGGTATCCGATCCGAGTGCATAGTAACATTCCTCTGCTGCCACTGCCGCACAGCTTCCACCGGAAGAACCGCCCGGTACATGTGCGGTATTCCATGGATTCTTTGTCTCCCCATAGGCAGAAGTCTCTGTGGTACTTCCCATGGCAAATTCATCCATGTTCGTCTTTCCGAGAATGACTGCGCCCGCTTTTTCCAGATTGATCACTGCTTCCGCTGTATAAGTTGGAATAAAATTATATAAAATCTTAGAACTGCAGGTCGTTAACATTCCCTTTGTACACATATTATCTTTGATGGCAACCGGAACACCTGCCAGAGGCCCGGTCAGTGTCCCGTCATCAATCATTTTCTGTACTTCTTTTGCGCGGATCATCGCAGACTCTTCATCTACGGTGACAAAGCTGTTGATATCCTTTTCCTTTGCACGAATCGCGTCAAGAGCAGCTCTTGTTGCTTCCTCAACGGTCACTTCATGCGCTTTTATTTTCTTTCCCAGCTCTACCGCTGTGAGCGATAATAAATTCATAGCTGCCCCTCCTTACTCTACCGTCTTTGGAACTACAAATGCGCGGTCGCGGCGCTCCGGTGCGTTCGCAAGTGTGTCCTCTCCACCATCGCCGTTTTCCACAACATCTTCCCGGAACACATTCTGTACCGGAAATACGTGGGACATCGGTTCCACATTGGAGGTATCCAGTTCGTTTAATTTATCAATATAATCCAGCATGCTCTCCATGTCTTTTTTCGCAGCTTCTTTTTCCGCGTCAGACAATTCCAGCTTTGCAAGGATTCCAACATATTCCATTGTCTCGTCTGAGATTACGTTTGCCATATTTTGTTCCCTTCTCCTTAATCTCTAACCTTAATATGCACTTCACGCAGCTGCTGCTCGGTGACTTCGTTTGGTGCACCGCACATCAGATCCTGTGCGTTTCCGTTCATCGGGAATGCGATGACTTCACGGATATTTTCTTCGTTGCGTAAAAGCATGATCATGCGGTCAACTCCAGGAGCCATACCTGCGTGTGGCGGTGCTCCGTACTGGAATGCGGTGTATAATGCACCGAACTTGTTCTTTAACACTTCTTTGTCGTAACCTGCAATCTCAAATGCTTTTTCCATGATCTGCATATCGTGGTTACGCACAGCACCGGAAGATAATTCCACACCGTTGCAGACGATATCATACTGGTAAGCCAGAATATCCAGCGGGTCCATGGTATTAAGTGCTTCTAAGCCGCCCTGTGGCATGGAGAATGGATTATGGGTAAATCCGATCTTCTTTGTCTCCGGATCTTTCTCAAACATCGGGAAATCGTTGACATAACAGAAACGGTATGCATTCTTCTCGATCAGATCCAGCTTCTCACCGAGTTCGTTTCTGATCATTCCGGCGTAATATGCAGCGCGTTCTTCCTTATCTGCCATAAAGAAAATTGTATCGCCAACTTCAAGTCCTGCCAGTGTGCGGAACTCTTCCTTGCAGTCATCCGGAATAAACTTGTCAATTGGTCCCTTGTAAGAACCATCTTCCAATACTTCCAGATATCCTAAACCACCCATGCCAAGTCCGGTTGCAAATTTAAGGAGTTTCTCGTGGAAACCTTTGGACATGTTGGCATGTACGCGGATTGCACGAACCGTTTTTCCGATGAACGGCTTGAACGTACATTTCTGGAAAAAGTCGGTCACATCGATAATACGAAGCGGGTTACGCAGATCCGGCTTATCGGAACCAAACTCCAGCATTGCCTGCTTATAACTGATAATCGGATATGGAGCCTTGGTCACAACGCTTCCTTCCGGTGCGAACTTTTCAAATACAGACGAAAGAACTTCTTCACCAACTGCAAATACATCTTCCTGTGTGGCAAAACTCATCTCAAAATCCAGCTGATAGAACTCTCCCGGTGAACGGTCGGCTCTGGCATCCTCGTCACGGAAACAAGGTGCGATCTGGAAATATTTATCAAATCCGGATACCATCAAAAGCTGCTTGTACTGCTGTGGTGCCTGTGGCAGTGCATAAAATTTTCCCTTGAATTTTCTGGATGGTACGATATAATCTCTTGCACCCTCCGGCGAAGATGCACACAGGATCGGTGTCTGTAACTCCAGAAATCCCATACTTGTCATTTTCTCACGCAGATAAGAGATCACTTTGGAACGGAAAATGATATTGTCTTTTACTTTCTGGTTTCTCAGATCCAGATACCGATATTTCAGACGTACATCTTCGTGTACCACACTCTTGCTGGTCATTACTTCAAACGGAAGCTGGGAATATACTTCTCCGAGTACCGTCACTTCCTTTGCATCCAGCTCGATGGTTCCGGTCGGGATCTTTGGATTGTAGGTTTCCTCATCTCTCTTTTCGATCAGACCTTCCACGGTAATAGCCTGCTCTTTACGGATTCCTTCTAACAGCTTTCCATCGCGGATAACAATCTGCATCACTGCATACATATCTCTTAAATCAATAAAAGATACTCCGCCATGGTCACGGATATTTTCTACCCAGCCAGCGACACGGATCGTCTTTCCGATGTCCTGCTCGCTTACCTGATTCAGTGTGACATCTCTGTAAATGTTACTCATCTTTTCTACTCCTTTTTCTGGTCCGGGGCTCCTCTTATGAAAAAAGAAAAGCCCCGGAATACTATAATTGTATTCCGGGGCGAATAATTCAGATTATCCGCGGTACCACCCGCATTGAAAAATGAGACATTCTCATCTTCCCTCTCTTACGCGTAACGTGCGCTCACGTACGAACCTACTTCCACATTCCGGTTTTTCAAAACCATCCTGCCCGTGTTCAATCCGTCTGCTCCGGCAGTGTTCCCATAATCATCTCTTTCAAACAGCGCTCTCAGTCGGTGACGCTGTATTCCTGTCGATGTCTGATGATCAGAGTCTCCATCTATGCATTTTCTGTCGTACATCCATGATGTACGTTCCTTTTGTAATCTGTTTTATCACACAATTCCAGTGATTGCAAGAAAAAATTTAAAAATACTCCTTTAGTGCTACAAGTGATTCCACTTTTTTGTATATAAATTTCTCCAGTTCGGCATCCGGCTGTGTCAGATCCGGCACCATAAACACCTTACATCCTGCACTGTATGCACTGTGAATTCCATTTGGAGAATCTTCCACCGCATAGCATTCCTGTGGCTGCACATGAAGCTGGCTGCAGGCGTACAGATAAACATCCGGCGCCGGTTTGCCATGGGCGACCTGCCGGGCAGAAACAATATGGTCGAGATAGTCATACAATCCCACTCTCTTCAGCAGACTGCTGCTGCGCTCCACACCTCCTGCGGTGGCAATCGCTGTACGCACACCTTTTTGGCGCAAATATTTTAACAGTTCCTCTGCTCCCGGTTTTGCCTCAATCGGTCCCTCATCAAGCACCTGATCTGTCAGTTTTCTGCGATATGTATGCACTTTGTCATAGTCAAAATCTTCTCCATACAGCTTTTTAAAATGTTCCGGTGCATAAGGCATCCCAAGGGAACGCACACTGTATGCCTCCTCATCGGTCATATGATATCCGAAATGCGCCATAGCCTCTTTCCATTTCGCGAAATAGTATTTTTCTGTATCCAAAAGGGTTCCGTCCAGATCAAAAATAACGGTCTGTATCATGTCTTTTTCCTCCTGTGTTTCTGTTCAAAGGCTACCCGGCGAACAAAAGCTTTCCCGACTCTATACCTCAAGAAACCGGTTCCACTCCTGCGTATCGCCGCTTCCGGTTACTTTCAGCGCGTAGGTGCGGTCGTTGGTTCCGTCAATGATAAACGTATAAACACCGCTCTGTAATGTCAGTTCATATATGGTTCCCTCCAAAAGAACCTGTGCCACCTCATCATACTTTGCTTTTTCCACTTCCTCGTCCGGATACGTGTGCTTTAAATTTCCATCAGCATCGTATTCGTTGTATCCTTCCTCAACAAGCGAAATGATTTCTGCATCTGAAATCTTAAATAAAAGTTCATTGGTACGCATCATCCGGATGTCGCGGTTGCAGGAATTTTCTGGACAGATTTTTACATTGTCCAGTACCAGATGAAACATGCGCTCTGTCAGCTGGATGTCCCCAACCACAGCCTCGCCAAATTCAAAATGATTTACCTCGTTAATTGTGCTGTATTTGTATTCCATGTTGTTCTCCTGTGTTTTTATGATTCATTATCTGCAATGAATCCTGTTATTTTTCTTCCCTTTTATCTCCACATTTCCTTCTGTGTGAGAATTTTTTTCGCACATAATTTCTCCTTGCAGTTTCTGTGCCACTTTTTCATATGCGGGCACCGGAACCTGATATCTGTGCGCCATGCGCACCACTTCGTATACCAGACCATCCACTTCCGACGGTCTGTGTGCCATCACATCCCTTTGCATTGACGTGGTTGCCTCCGGCGGAAGATTAGATAAAATCTGCAGATTTACGGAAACCATATCCTTTTCAAACGGAAATCCCATGGCCGTCGCCAGTGCGACAATTTCCCTTATCATCGTGCAAAACAGTTCTCTTGCTTTCCCCTCTTTCTGGAAATCTCCTGCCGTAGCATTTAAGTAAAGGCCCGCCGCTCCGATCGGTGACACATAGGAAAATTTCTCCAGCGCATCCCGCTGGATCTGTTCTGATAATATCCCATCGATTGCACTGTCACGGAAATCTTTCTGAATCTGCTCTAACAGCTGGCATTTTTCTTCTTTTTGGCGCACGCCGAAGAAAATGCGCAGAATCTTTCCGTGCTGCAAAATAACTCCCGGCTCCTTAATATTGGCTGACACGTAAATACATCCGTCCGTCACAAGCATTCCCGGCAGTTTTTCCTGCATTTTAGCTCCGGTTCCATAAATATTTAAAATTGGAATCACAATCGTCTGCGGTTTTGCAATTCTACGGATAAATTCGTAAATTCCATCCAGCGAATATCCTTTTACGCAGACTAAGATCACATCCGGCCGGTCTTTGTAATGCTGCATGTCAGATGCCTTTACCGGTATGGTCTTTGTGTTCTCATCCCACATGGTCTGAAGCGTCAGTCCCTTTTGCTGTATACTCTCCAAATGCGCATCTCTGGCGATCAACGTCACATCTTTTCCTGCCTGCGCCATGTGAAACCCGACAACTCCGCCTGTGCCACCAGCTCCAATGATCAGATATTTCACCCAATGTCACTCCTTACTTACCGGGGAATTTCGATTTCTTTTGAAATGTCCCCTTTCTGCTGTAAATAATACAGGAATCCTTTGCATCCTGCAACCACATCTTCATAGGTTTCATCAAAATTGCCGGTGTACCATGGATCTGCCACATCCCGCGCCCCGGTAAATTTCTGCGTGTCTTCATAGCCCGCAAATGAAAGCATCTTGTATATTTTATCCTGGCTGTCCGTGCCTCCCACGATTCTTGTCATGTTCCGGATATTTGCGGAATCCATGCCGATCAGATAATCAAAATACAGATAGTCATCCCTTGTCATCTGGCGCGCCCGGTGCGGAACAAGCGGAATGTTTTCTTCGTATAATTTATTTTTTGTACCGTAGTGCGGCGGGTTGCCGATCTCCTCACGGCTGGTCGCAGCGGAGTCGATCTCGAACTGGTTGTCGAGGTGCAGCTGGTGGACCAGGTGGGTGAGGACGCTTTCAGCCATGGTGCTGCGGCAGATGTTGCCGTGGCAAATAAATAATATTTTTATCATGTATCTAAAACCTCTCTAAATGCTTGATTTTACTGTATTTTCGGCACTTGCAACAATTCTGCAATATTTCTATGACAGTGTTTTTGTTCACATTTTTAGCATATTTTGGAATAACTTTGCATAACTTTTCCTTCGTTTGGGCTAAATACTGGGCTATTTTCAAACCTTTTAGCCCACAACCTTTTTCATCTCTTCTAAGGCATCCTCAAACTGTAAATGAGTATATGTATTAAGGGTAACTCCTATATCTGAATGTCCCATAATATATTGTAATGTCTTTGGGTTCATTCCAGACTTTGCCATATTAGAGCAGAAGGTGTGTCTGCAAACATGAGGTGTGATGCAAGGCATTTGTACTTTGTAAATACTGTTATACTTCTCACGGATATGTTGAAAATACTTTTCCCAATGCAATGCTACCATCGGCATATCATTCTTATCTAAGAATAAAAAGCCACTGTAACCATCTATCATAGGTTCAATCTTTGGATGCTTTCTATTCTGAATGATTGTACGAAAACAATCTGCAACATCTTTCTGCATTGGAACATATCTTTCACCTTTTTCTGTCTTAGGTGTCAATATCTCATATTTCATATTGCGTGTTCTCTGTAATTGATGATCTACTTTGATTCTTTCTTTGTCAAATTCAATATCATTGATGGTCAATCCGACAAATTCTGATACACGCAATCCAGTATGAAACAAGATATAAATTCCATCATAGTATTTACAGAAATGCTTATCCTCTTTAATAAACCTCAAAAATTCTCTCTGCTGTTTTCTTGTAATAGCTTCTCTTGTTACACTATCATTCACAACTACCGTTGCAAGCTGGAACTCAAACGGATTCTTTCTTATCAAATCATCATCAACTGCCATTTGAAAAGCTGGTCTTACAACACCTCTGATAGAATGAATACTGCTATATCCTCTGCCATCATCCTGTAATTTAATCAACCATGCTTTAGCATCTGACAATTTAATTGTATCAATTCGTTTTGCTCCAAATTCTTCTTTCTTAATCACATTGATAACAAAGTTATAATTCGCCTGTGTATTATGTTTTACACCTCGTTTTTGACTAATATATCTCTGTACCAATTCTAATACCGTCATATCTCCACCATTAGTAGAAACTGCACCACTTAATGCTTTCTCAATAACCTTCTCTTTTTCTCTAAGAGAAATATCTTTTCGTTTCCCCTTTGGGTATGGATCAGATTCAGTCAATCTCCAACTATATACTGATTTTCTCTTTCCAAATGAATCATTATATTTATACCGGTATCTTCCATCTTTATCCTGGCTCTCCCCAGTCGCTAACTTACGACCTTTGTTGTCTCTTCTAATTTCTGACAATCCGTATCTCTCCTTTCATACAGAAGAGCCTCGGTATGATACTTCTTAATATATCATAACCAAGGCTCAAAATCTATTAAAAACCTATATAATCAGCACTAAATGGCTGTCAATTTCTCATCTACAAACTTTTCAAATAACTGTCGTTTTATGCGTGGTCTTGTACCATTCCACAAAATAAAGTTGTCGTTTTCGTGTTCATCAACAATCTTTCTAATCTTTTTATCACTAAATCCAAAATATTCTGCTGCTTCTTGAACAGATAATGTATATTTCTGCCAGATGGGTATTACGCAACTGGTTCTTTCTTCTTGCTCTGTCATACTTATAAAAATCACGCTCCTCACAGATAAAAGGACTCGGATATTTCCACCGAGTCCAATACTCCTATTTTGCTTTAAAATTGTTTTTTACCCAATTCTTTACTTGTGTTATTCTTGTATTCACCCAATCTCTAGTCGCATAATCAGATAAATCACTCTTTTTTACATAATTACTCATATTAGGTATATCACTCTTTGTCGCCACTCTATCTGAACCGATATAAACACGAGAATCATTAAACTTTACAGATCCATAAAAGTTTGTGTGCGTATCACTTCCACCAAAATCTAATACTCCAAGTTGAGGCACTGAAATAATTTTATATTTATAGTTATTGCCATTCCAATTAAATCCATAATTTATACCATCATAAAATGTTGCATTAGTAAACTCACTATCGACAGCACTAATAGTTGATCCAGTTATATTAGATCCTGTAATCGTACTTCCAATGATATTATTGCCAATCAAATTTCCTGTAAATGTAGCATTCCCATACAAATCAATAGAAAATTGTGGGCTACTTATTCCAGAATCATTCAATATTACTGATCCGAATGTGCCACTTGCGCCTGTAATATCTCCACTAAAATTCCCCTTTACACCATCTAAAGTTCCTTTAAATGTGCAATTATTTCCAAACGTTCCACTTTTAGCAGTCATATTACCATTACTATCAACAAGAAACATTCCATTACCGATATTAATGCTACCACCACTAACAAGACCACCAAATACACCACTTGAAGATTTTAAAATTCCAGCGAATTCAACATCTCCATCAGAGTTTATATATACTTGTTTTTGATTGTCTTTATAGATAGAAAAAAGCTCAGAGGCATTATTCGGTTGAATTCGTACAGAGTTATTACCACTTTTAGCAATAAACCCAGCATCGTCAAATTTATAAGTAGCAGAATTATTTTGTAGCGTAAGATATTCTCCTAAAAATAATTTTCCTAAAATTGCTTCGGCATTTACGGCATAAACAGTATTACCATTTTTATCAATAGGTATCTTACCGATAGCCATTTTTGCACTCTGAAAACCATCATCTGAAAATACAATTTGGTTGTTAATAATCTTAATCTGTTCTGGATCGAAGTCATTCTTCTGTTCATTCCATTGCCTGAACCACATTCCAGTTTCGTCCCATGATTGATGTTGATTTTTTACAGGAATATTTGCAACATCTAATCCATATTTCCGCATTTCCTCAACAAAGTTACTCTGATTTACAGACTTATCGTATTGGTCTTTGTTAAACTGAAAGCTCATAGCAGCCGAATTAGCCTGTGAAATGATACTGGCTACATCATTACATACACCATGCACACGAATAGCATCTGAAAATGTAACATCAATTTTGCTTGTGTCATTATAATCAACTGTAAAGCTAATTAGTCTCAGTTTAATAACGGTGTCGTAATCAGTAGCCATTCTTATGAAGTTGCCAAGTTGGAAATATTTCAAGAATCCTTTGAATTGTGGAATGGTAAGAACATTAGAAAGAGTAGATTTATACTGATATTGCGGTCGGCATTTCTTTGATAAACCCTTCCATGCAACATCATATAATTGTTTTTCAATATCAAACAATTCAACGTCTGTTGTATTATCAGCAATAGAATAGTTGTCATTGCTATATGTTTCCTCTACAACATAAGTGTCAAGTGTTTTCCACTCGTCCTTAGTAAACCACTTATCCATATCCAACTGCTCTTGCAATGAAGTCATTTCTGCTTTGATAGAATTGTATGTTGCTTCTGCACTTTCTACTTCTGTCTGTCGTTTATCCAATTCAACTTGTACACTATCTAACAATTCTTTATTTTTCGCATAAAGATTATAATTGAAAGAATCCGGTTTATTCATACCTTGAGCACAATAGACTTCATCTATATTTTTATAGGAATCACGTTTATCTTGCAACATATACAATCCATATAAGCTCCAATCTGTAGACTCAGCGGATTCTGGATTACGTGTATACAATTCTTGTATAACATCTAATTGTTGACGCATCCTATCTGTTATACTTTGATAAGTCAGCTTCAATGATTGATATTTCTCATTATATGCTATGACTTTGTTTTGTATACTTTCTTCCATTTCTGGCAGATAATATTCAAAATTATATATTTTATTTGTTCCATTTGGATTGATTTCTGCAACTTCAACATTATCACCTCCAACAACACGATAACAAGTAATAATACTATTCTCATCAATGGTTTCTGTCATAGATTGTGCAAGATTTTCCATAGAAACAAAAATGTTAGTATCATCACCATAATTGTCTAAATCATAAGCATTTACAGTCATGTTGACCGTATCGAAAATGAATAAACAATTAAATGCCTCAGATACATCATTTATTAAAAATGAGTATACATCTGAATCATCTATATCAAATGTCCTTTGTTTATTTGCAATTGACTGATCCACATGTCCTACAGACCAATTAGGTGCGACATTTAATACCCTATGAAGCAAACTTTTGTTTAGATCTGTTGGATTATAAAAAATAGTCCTTGCATATTTTTCATCTTCAAAATCATCAGAATTTACCTGAAAATCAACAAGTCGTTTGTTACAAAGGGTACTCTCTAACGAATTTGCTGTAATATTTTTTGAAATACCAGTGTTCTCAATATTAGTCTCCACATGAATTTTGTACCAACCAATACCTTGAATCATTATCAAACGATCCTCTTGAAAATCGTCATAATGTTCATATTTCTTACCATTGATGTCTCTATAGATTTTAAAAGAAGCTGTTTGAAATGCATTTAGATTAAAAGTTAAAGATAAGTCATCGTAGATACTTACTGCGCCAAGGAAAGTCTTATCCTTTTTAGCAATGTAAATAATTGGTTTTTCAAGATTGTTCAAGAAGTCAACTGGTAAATTAAATGATTGAATCGCCATAAAATCACCACCTTTCTAAATCATTTTCTTCATTTCTTTTTCATATTTCTTTTTGAGTTTTTTCATTTCTCTGTTAGTGCCAGAAAACTCTCTATTTAACTTTTGTGTTTCTGAAATAATATCTTGTAATTCCTGAATATCGCTTCCAAAACTTTCAATTTTTTTCTCTAATTCAGTGTTCTCTTCCTGCAACTTCCGAATCTGTTCATCACGTTCAAGAAGCAGTTTTTCGAGAATACTTACTTTTCTTTCATTAGTCACTTCTGACATATATTTCCTCCAATCAAAAAGGAGAGGATATTTCACCTCTCCATATTTTTATCTAGGTCTTGTACCGTTTGTGTAATAGGTAGCTTGGCTAATCTTTTTAACAACGTTTTCAGCCTGTCGAGTAGCAACATTTTCAAAATCTTTTACAATCTGATCTGTGGCTACACCTTCAACTGTAGTGTTAATTTCAATATGTGGTTCAGATACATTGTTTGATCTGCTCACAGGAACATTCTTCAGATTGCCAATAATAGAGTTAATCTGTGGAATAACAGGCTTAAAATTCAACAATGCTTGTGTCTGTTCCTTAGAAAGAACAGCTTCCCCACGTTTCAAGAAACCAACACCATCTTCACCTGAAAGTTTAACAAGATCCTTAATCACACCGCCAGTTGAGAACGAAGCGTCTTTTATAAGTTTCTTGAGAGCTGAAGTAATTTTTTCTCTATCGTTTTTACCAGACAAATCACTTTTTACAGATACACCAAGTTTCTTCGCAAGAGCAACTTCATTAGCCTTACTTAGAACTTGTTTATGCTGTTTCTCATAAAGGTACTGATTAAGAGCACCGTAATACGATTTCTTGTGTGTTGCCGATACTGAATGCTTAGATATCCATTCTGTAATATCACTTGCTTTCTTTCTGAGTTTATTCAATTCCTGTTGCTTGTCAGCATCATTACTTTCTGAAGAACCAGAACCGTTTCCGCTAGTTCCTGAATCGTTTGATGATCCAATACCTTGTGTGTCTGTAACTTGTGCCTCTGCATACTTAGCACTTGCTTCAGCGGCTTTATCCGCAGCTTTACAAATAGATTGCCATGAAGATGCAATCAAACTAAGTTGTGCAGTTATGTTTGGAATGTTAGATGATAATGTACTTGCATAATCGCCTACAGCGTTTCCACCGTCCTTCCAAGCACTCACAATGTAGTCCGAAATTGAAATGCCCAAATCCTTAGAGATTTTCTCGATATTTGATGCAACCTGTGAAGAATTTGCATTTACATATGTGAGTGCATCGGAGAATACCTTATTGGTATCTTTCAGATAGTCCTCTGCTTGCTTTTTGCTATTAGTAAGCATCTCGCTTAATGAATTTTTCTGATCCTCAACAGATTTATCATAAAATTTATTATCTCTATCTTCACGAGCATCTTCGATTTTACTTCTAATCTCACGAAGTTTCTTTCTATTTGCCTCTGAATCATCATTTTTCAAAATGTCCTCTTGCCGTTCCAAACGAGCAATCGTTTTGTCTAAATCAGCAATTGACTGATTAAAACTTCTCTCTTCCTTCATTTTGTCAATGAGTTCTGTCTTTTTATCTATTGCATCAGAGAGGGCATCGATCTCTTTATTGAGTCCATTTTCAACATAATCAATCAAAGACTTCTTAGCATCATTTGCACTCTTGATAGAATCACGCTGACCTTGCTGATAAGTCCTCAACTGAGAGTTGTAATCGTTAAGACCAATTTTGCCTTCCTTATACATCTCATTCAGATCAGCAATAGCATCTTTGTACTTTTGAGCCTCCGCAAGATATGTATCATAATTCTGTGCGGTCAATCCCATAGCAGTAATACCATCATCAGTAATCATTCCTGTATCACTATTGAACAGATTGTCAGAATCAAGCATGTCAATTAAGAAATCTGTCTCGTCTGTGATGTCTCCAAGCTTATTAAGTAACTCGTCAAAACGGTCAAATTTCAACTCATTGATAGACTTTTGAAACTCCGCAAGTTCCTGCTCATCCTGTTGAATAGATTCATAGACACCATTTAAAGCTTCTTGTGCTTCATACCATTCATTGCTACCGAAATCAACTGTCTTTAATTTCTTTGCGAGAGCATCAGCTTCATTCTTTCTATTGCTGAGGTCAGATTTAGTATTGGTCATTTGGCTTGTATAATAAGCCTGTCCAATCAGCTGTCCTCTAGACTCTGCTGTACTTAGAGCATTTGAAATCGCTGTATTTTTCTGCTCGATTAAATTGGATTTATTATCATATACTGTCTGTACTTTATCAAAAGCATCTTTCTTTGCTTGACGAACATTTGAAGTATGATCTTCCTTTGCCTGTCTGTAATCTTCGATAGCAGTTTTATACGCATCAAGATATTCATTATGCGCAATACATCTCTCATACAAGTCGCAGTAACCGAATTTATTATAAATTTTGTTAATTAAGCCACTAGGAATCTTTTTGTTATCTTTCAGGTTCTTTTTAATAGTATTAAGCTCAGAACTTGTCAATCCAAGTTTCTTTGCACTAGATTTATTGAACTTCTTTGTAAGAGTTTTCTTCGACGAACTAAAATTGCTTTTAGTGGTTGTATACTCCTCTTTTGATGCGGATAACTGTGAATCGTAATTTTTTGTGATTTGGTTACGAAGCTTTGTAATAGAAGACGTATTTATGCTTTTATTTGGATTAAAAGTAAGGTTGTCCATCTTAGAATTAAGCAGATCCATCTTAGTTCCAAGCTTTTCAATCTGTTTATCTGCCTTGTCAATTGGATTATTTGCAAGAGTATCGTATAACTCTTTTAACTGTTCCTTAAGACTGGCAATCTGTTCTTTACAAGCTTTCGCCTTCTCATACCAAGTCTGGTAATCTTTCAGGGCATTTTTCAGATTTTCATTTTTGATGGTCTGGATTCCATCAGCATCCAATGTACCATTACGGATAAGTGATTTGTAATGCTCAAGAGTCTTAGATGACACACCTTTGACACTTTTTACATTGCTTCCACTTGATGTAGTAGTTGTTGTTGAACCACTAACATTAAAATGGGTTCCATACATGTAATCTTTACGAGAAGATAAATTTGAAACTCTAGCAGATGCACCGCTATGTGGCTCTTCAATAAACTTACCATCTCCACCATAGATACCTACATGAATGACCTTGCCATTCTTACCAAAGAATACTAAGTCACCTGCCTGTAAATCCTTTTTAGATGTTACCTTCGAACCCATCTGCGCCTGAAAACCAGAATAGTGTGGTAAATCAATTCCAAACTTCTTGTAAATCTGCTGGGTGAATCCCGAACAATCTGCGCCAGTTGTCAGACTGTTTCCACCCCAAACATATTTCAGTCCAAGATACTTCGTAGCTTCATCATACAGTGCCTGTCCACCTGTAGAAGTGGTAGTGGTAGTTGTAGAGGATGAAGATGTTTTCTTGTTATTCTGTGTTTTGGCAGCTTTGTTTGCATAAGCAATGTAACGTTTGTATGCCTTCTCCTGTGCTTTAATAGCGTCAGTTGTAACTTCAATCGCTTTCTTTGTCTGATTCTTTTTGCTGTTGAATGATAAGAGATCATCAATTTTGTCTTTTGCTTTAGAGGCTTTGTCTGCAACAATATTAAGCTTTGTTGCTATGAAGTCGAATACTTCGGCTGTATCAGATTTGGTTTTGGATTTGGATTTAGAACTTTTTGTCGTAACTGTACCAAGAGTGCCAAGACTTGCAGATGCCATTTTATCTCTAGCTGCGTTTAATCTTGTAATTGCCTCGTTGTATGCTGCTAAATTACTTTGTGCCTCCTGTGCCTGTGGTGTGTTTGCATAAAACTGATCCTGATTTTGAGTAATACTAGCCATTCCAGTAAGCGCATCAATCTGTACTCCATAGAAACTAGCCCAGCCTTCCGAAAGATTTCCAATCAAATCAGATTCAATCTTCAGCTTTGCTTCTGCCAAACTACTAAAATTGTTCAAGTCAGTATTGTATGCTTTTGACAGAAACTTTGTTAAATTATTGGTTTCGCCATTTACAGAAATGTTGATTCCTTTTAACAAATCATCTGTGCTTGACAACAGTTCTTTGTACGCTGATTCATTGTATTCAAGCATCTGGCTTGCTGCTTGCTGTGCAATATCGCCCTGATCTCCGATTAACTCATTGATTTTTTCACGCATTGCCTCCTCATTACCCATATATGCAATAAGAGATGGATAGGAAGAGATGATTTTATCTACATCATCATCTGTCAATTTACCCTTATTGTCATTCATGTTTGTAAGGATTGTCTGCAAATCAGAAATCGTAGAACGTGCATTTTCTAATTGTGTCTGCCAATCAGTAAAATCCATTCCATCGGTTGCAAGTTTTTTGATTTTCTCACAAGCCTGTTCTGCTGTAGTACCTGTCTCTTTTAAAAGATTGAGATATTCCTGCGTAGAACTTAATGTTTCGGGTGTAAGCTGACCGGCTTTTGCAAGTTCAAGAAGTTTGGATTTTGAATCAGAGAAATCATCTGAATTGAAATATGTGTCAAATGAATTGTCGGTAGAATCTGAGATGCTATCTTTCGATTCCTTTACCCTATCCAATGCATCTGCATAATTTTCAGCAGATAACTCTGCTCCGTTCATTTTTTCTGCTTCATCTTGTAATATCTGTACAAATTTTTCGGAATTTGCAATGTTCTGATCGTCAGGAGAAAGAGATTTATACCAATCCGATGCTGTTTTATCATTTATGTTGATTTTATTTCCCGAATCAGATAACAAGCTACCTGCACCAGCCGTGAGTGAAGAATCCTTGTCACCTTTGATTCTATTTATAAAATCCTGTTGTCCTTGTGTTTGAAGGTTGTACAACTGAATAGCAGCATCAACAAGAGCTTCCATATTTCCCTCGAAATCTTGAGTGGCAATAGTACTTAACTGGTCATAAGCATCCTTCTTCTCTTTATCTGTACTTGCTTTTGGATTAAAATTTAGAATTTCGTCTGAATTATTGAAATGGGACAAAACATCTTTTAATTCTTTGTCCAATGATTTGTCATAATTTGTATTGTCTTTCCCATCTATTGTAGGGGTTATTTTTATTTTAAAGTTCCATGTGTCAACTTCTGCCTGTAGCTCAGGGTACATAGCCTTGAAATAATCAGCCACAGCATTATCCCCATTGGCTAATGCTGTTGACATAGCATCTGTAATCATATTCACAAATGTCTGTGTTTCGCTGTTTATCTCATCTTGACTATTAGAAGATAACGCATCTTGATATTCCTGGTATTCATCCGTAAGCTTCTTAAACTCATCTGCATAGTCTGTATTAGATAAAATCTTTTCATTCAAAACATACTGATCGTACATATCTTTGTAGGTATCAGATACCTCTTTTGCATCTGAAGCCATATCGTTAAGCTCATTACTGAATGAACTTCCAAAATCAGCATCCATGTCTGACATAATTTCTTTAATCTGTAAAAGCTTATCATATACTTCATTCGCATTTCCTGATAATGTGATTTCGCCAATTCCACCATCTGTCCTTGTCAAAGTTCCGAATCTCTTTAACAATTCCTCAGCTTTTGCTCTGTCATCATTACCATTAATCAGTCCCATGCTAATTGTTTCGGTATAATTGCCATACTCATCTTTCATACGGTCAAGATTATCTTTATAGCCATTAAGATTATTTCCAATATCCTTGAGAAGTCCACCTTTTGAGTTAAACTCTACTTTTGAAGCTTCCCACTGCCTCTGAGTTAATTTATCCCATGCATCCGTTTCTCCAGCAAGGGCATCTGTTATACTTTGGATAGATGTCTGCTCTGATCCATACTTGTCAATCAACTCATTTTGAATAGAAATCAATTGTTTTCTTGCATCAGTTACATCTTCATATGATGAAGAAGAATCATTGATTGTTTTCTGCAATTCCTCTACTTTTGATTTATATTCTTCAATTTCCTTTTTGGCTGTATCAAAGCTTTGTGAAACTTCAGTAGCAGACTGATCTACTTCTTCAATTGATTGCTTGTATTTTTGCCATATTCCTACACCGGCACTCACAATAGTACCAATAATTGCAAGTGGATTTGCTTTTATCATCGTCCAAAGACCAGAAAAAGCATTTTTCGCAGATGTTGTAGATGCAGTAAGTCCTGTATTGGATTTTACAAGGTTCCAATTCTGCAATTGTAATTTTGCTTCTTCCTCTGTCAAACCACTAGCCATTAACAATTGTGTTCTCTGAGCTTGTGTGAGTGCCTTAGAAGAAACAACAAGCTTTAACTGACTTTTTGAAAGTCCATTTGTCAGCAAAAGCAGTTTGTTAAAATTATTAGCAGAAACCCTTGTCTTTCCAACAATATCTAACGCATTTTTGAATTTATTCAAATTGATATATGCTTCATTCGTTGCTGTTTTGATGGAAGTAAATGCCTTAATTGCACCAACTGCCACCAATCCTGATAAAGCATTCTTTAATGCACCGGTCTTATCAATAAACTGTACAAGAGCATTTGTTGCATCTACAATATCTGAATATACCTTGCTCATATCAGAATTCATAATCATAGATTCAAAAGAAGCCTGTAATGAATTTGTCTTTGCTTCCAAACTCTCTTTATAAGAAGAATTGAACTTTTCAATAGCAGTTCCAGCAGATTCCGCACTTGTTTTCGTATAATCTAATGCTTTTGAATAATTGTTAAATAAGGCTATCAATTTATTATATTGATAAGTTCCAGCCATAGCGGTTGCCACTGCTCTCTGTGTTGTGCTATCAAAACTGCTCCATTTAGCACCAACTTCATCCATAATCTTTTCACTGCTAATAAATTGATTATTGGTATCACGCATTGCAATACCAACTTTATTTAGCACCTTTTCCGTATCATTCAGGCTCTCTCCTGTATCAGAATCAACAAATTTTCCTGCCTTAATTTGATTCATTCGTGAGAATACGGACTTAAACATATTACCCACGCTCTCATCACTGTCCTGTGTAACCTCTTTAACAGTAGCAATCATCCCGATCAGTTTATCCATACTGACTCCTGCCATATCAGCAGCAGATGCAGTTTTAGACATTGATTCAGCAAGTCCACCAGCATCAGATGCAGACTGCATATCGACAGCCGTTAATTTATCAACTACGTCGATTGCTTCAGATGCACTTTTCTTGTAACCATTCAATGCAGATGTTAAATATTTACTTGCATCCGCACTTTGAATCTGTCCTAACTTTGAAAGCATCATTGAATCGTATACCAATTCCCCTGCTTCTTTTGCAGATTTTCCCTGTCTCAGCCAAGAATCGGCAGAATCCGCAACCTCTTTTGTTGTTGCACCAATCGACTGTGCCTGTTGATTTAACTGTTTTAAATAGTCAGACGCAGCACTACGTCCTTGTCCCATAGCGACTGACAAATCTGTAATAGACTGATCTAAGTCTTTAATTTCAGCTTTCGCACCATTGGCAGCTTTTCTAATTTCATTCATAGCTGTCAAATATGCCGTAAATGCAAGACTTTTCCCAGAAAATACTCCTCCAATTGTATTCTTTAATTTATCAAATGCCGATTGTGTGTTTTTCGCTTCATTTGCAAGTCTTTGAATTTTCTGTGTTGTTTTATCAGTTCCGCTTCCATTCACATTTAAGTTTACATTGTACTTGCCATTTTGTAACTTTTGTAAATCTTCTTTGGCTTTTTCGTCACGCAAATTCACATCAATATCTATTCGTTTTGCCATTTCTTCACTCCTTCCGTTATTTTATATCATTGCCCCTTCTTTTCATTCCTTTTTCGAAGGCATCATCTACACGCTTTGATCGTTCTACCTCATATTTTGCGTTATCAATAAATGGTCTTGGTGCATTGAATACTCCGGGATAATCATAGAAAAATCCATTTCTGCTATTTCCGTCATTTATTAACTGCGGTAATCCATAACCATGATTATATGTTCCATAACCGTCATTGAACTGTGCTTCATTAACCACTGATAAATGCATATTTTTCTCATATCCGACTATATTTCTAGGATCATCAATACCATTGGTGTTTCGTCTTTCATAAATTTCAGGGGTATATTGATTAAACACATCTAATTGTATATGCTCGATCTCAATATCCCGAACCTCGTCAAATACTTCCTCGGAAAGCACATCATCAATATCAGATTTAATGTCGTTCATCAAATCATCCCATTCTTTAAAACTCTTTTTCATTACTCAATCCTATACTCATGATCACAGCCAATACCGGATTCTATAAACTCATCTATGTATTTACCGAAATTAAACAACTGATCCAATGCTTTCAAAGTATCATCAGCGTTTATGTTTCTTTTCATATCATAGCTCATAATTTCACAACACTTCTTCTGAAAATCTGGATTATTTATCAGATTTAAAACAATTTGTTTCTTTTCATCCTCATCCAAAGCATCATATTTTTCAGAAATTGTATCTTTATCAATGGCACCTGTTGTCCTATACTTACCAGAATCCAATTTTGACTTTACCTCTAGCAAATACGATGCCATAAGTTGATAATACGCAGCATCTTCGTCTAACTCTTTAATTAGGCTTTCAAATTCTTCTTCCGAATTTAATGTTTTTAATAATGCAGGAATCTCTATGTTTGTTAAGAAAAATTCCCTTTTATCTTCATTCATATTACTAACTACTTTAAATAACTCCGTATATGTAAATTTATTTTCTTCCATTAACTAACCTTCTTTCCCAGAAACTCCACGTCTCTGTATGTCTTGTAAACTTCATTGATTTCGTAATCATAATTCGTTGTGCCATCTTCTATTGCACGCAAATAAACGGTTGACCATATAACTGCTACAACCGCATAAATAGAATCATCGTACTTGATTCTGTCATTCTTATTAAGTTTCATAGTTTTCCCTCATGGAATATTTGATTGAATAATCAGATTGTGGCTTTTCGCCTAAGATAAGTTTGAATTGTTTGTTATGAATTTGTGAGATAGTCTTCTAATCTCTCGAATAGATTAGGATATAAGTCAATTTTTCCTGTTTTGAATTTTGATAAAATGCTTGGATCAATCTTGACCATTTTTGAAATGTATGTTTGCTTCTCTCGTTCAAGTCTTTCTTTATATAAATTTCGTAATTCTTCCTGCGTCAGATTTCTTCCTCCTTTCCAATATATAAAGAATACCTATAGTATTACATATGCTATAGGTATTTTCTAATTAAAAATTTATGTGTATTAATTTATAAGAGAAACAGGTGTTACTATTCTATTTATTTTTATATTATTTTCATCACTCGTTTCTATTGTAGTTTCCTTGTTTTCTACCGACATAAGATGAGGTTGTCCCATACCCTTTAGAACTTCTATAACTTCTAATATTGGGAATTTACATCTTGATACTAATTCTTTACAAACCAAACGATCCAAGCTAGATGGCAAATTTACTTCTGTTGGCATTTTACCACAAGCAAGAATAAATTGTTTTACAATATTCCAACCTTCAAGAAATATTTCCATAAATGATTTATCATATGGTACTGGACATATAATAAGATTTTTTGTTTCATGCTTTACAATCTTATCATTTTTTCCTTGTCTACATGGAACAATACCAAGTCTTAAACCTCTTGCGGATTCTAATTGGGAAGCATTTATTTTTACGGTTGTACCCACCCAATTATCCATAAGTGTATTTCCAACAAATAAATCAGCCTTCCATAAACCATTAATACTACTCGGAAGTTTTGCTCTATCTTGTTGTCTTTTAAAGGCTGAAACAACGCCATCTATATGTTTTTTTAATTTAATCGGTTTTCCTCTGTCACCAGTCAGCAATTGTGAATTATCCGTCAAATGTTCTTTTACACTTTCAATAAAATGAAGATGCCCAGATTTTTCTGCTCCAAATAAAATTGAAGATGGTGTATCGCCTTTTATTTTACAATATTTTGAAAGTGCCGAGTCTATGCGATTTAATACATCTGGATTTTTATTAACGATAGCTTCATGAACTGCATATTCAAAACAAATTCCACAATCTCCATCACCAGGTTCATACAATCTAGTAAATAATCCCAAAGACATACTTTCATAACCACCAATTTCATTAACAACACTTTGTTTCAAAGAAAGTGCTAATCCTGTTAAAATTGGATGAATTACCGAAAACAATGCTTCGTATTCAGAATTCACTTCATTTGTTTGAGTGCAACTTATATTTTCAATCATATTTTTCACCCTCCCGTATCACCTCTTTCCATTTTACCAAATATTAACAATTTTACAATGGGAACTTATGTTTCAGAAATATAGTTATGTCTAAAAAAATTGACAAAAAAAATAATAACTCAATCACATATATAGTCTTTTCGACTGAATATACAAATTGATTTTCACGGACAGACCTAGTTTGAATCAGCCTGTCCGCTCAATCATTGTTTTGAATACACTCGGTACTCTGCTGATACACTGCTGTTTGAGGACAATGCATCAGCAATTTATAATAAAAATCAACACTTGCTCAAGGCGATGATCATTATTATCGGAGAATAGGCAGAGTTGTTCAAGCTCTGCCATATTACATATTTTAAAATGAAAAAGGAACTCTCCATGCACTACTCAGCCTACGGTCTTTTCATGCACAGAACTCTTTCCATAAGGAGATGTTCTAAAGGCCTGTTTTTGTTGCATTATGACAGTTTTTGTGTAAATTTTTGCCATCATTATTAGTACTTTTTCACAAAACAATTCATAAATTCGTCATGATGCTCCCTAAATAAAAAATTGAGGATTGTCGAACTTACATCTGAATTGTCATCCTTAAGTGCATAAGTAACCAACTGCATAATTGTTTCTTGATCCAGACTTTTACTTGCACGATTCAAAAACTGATTCATATTAGTTATTTTCAAATTAATGAAACAATCATCTGTGTACTGGTCTTTGTTGTTCTCCAAATACTTTATTGAGTCGTTGTATGATTTAGCAAGTCTAATTAACTTTTCCTTTTTGTAACGATTCCCTTTGCCTATAACTTGCTTATTAAAGAAATTACGAATCGGAAGATGATTGATTCCGTCAGCACGCCCTATTACCTTTTCGTCAATATAATCTGCAATTATATCCATTGGACAATTCATAGAACGAATCTTGTCCATATCAAAATCCTTGTTATTCCGACTTTTCTTAGTAGCAGCATAAAATGCCGGAATATCTTTACCTTTCATACATGGCAATCTCTTGATTCGATTAATCTCATTCACAACATCAATATTAAATTCCTTTTTAGCCAAGTCTATACTAATCTGACCAATTACAGATAAGATAACAAAGCATTCCTTCAGTTCTTCACTTATCATGTCCTCATCATAGTAATAACTCAACGCAAGTTGCGCAGTGTCTGTTGATGTTCCAATAGATTCTTGTGCGGAAGCAATTTTATTATCCATCTGTGCAAAATCTTCTAATACAAAATGATAGGAACTGCTGCCTTTCTCTTCAATACCATTAATTATAGTTGGATAATTGACATATGCTATTCTTGCCAATTCCGCTAAATCAGACTGATTTGTTGTATATACAAAATCGCTATCAACATCATGGCCTGAGAGTCTTGGTTGTGTATCAGTGCCTATAGCGTTGAATACTATCACATTCCGACCTATATTTGGAAAATACTTAACCATTTTATCCGGATATATATTATATAAATGAATTATATTATTTGGTGAATTATGAGGACTTCTAAATGCAGCCAACCTATCTCCATCCTTAAATCTAGGTGTGTAGCATTGAACACCATCCTCTACTACATCAAAGCAACCTTCCTGTAACGGATCTGCACCTACTGCTTTTAATAAAAGTGCAATCGGATTATCCATAATAGTAAGATTATCCCCATTTTGCAACAACCGCCCTTGTTTAAAGTATTCATTCTTCAACTTACTTATATCCTTAGTTTTCTTACTTCTAAAAAACTCTGTGCGTCTAAAGTCAGGATTCCATTTTACCAATTCAATCAACATTTCATTGATATTAAAATTGTTTTTTCTCTGATCCAAATATTTCAGGTATGCTTCATCATCTGCAAGTTTTAATCCATTACAAAATTGCACCGATTGATCTGCAATGCGCCCTAATACATCCTTATCTGTAGTCGGAAGAGAATTATCCATCTGATATGCCATTAACTGCATATCTCCCCACTTACTCGAATGAGCGGTCTTTACAATCGAAAACCAATTATCATGTAATTTCATATATTGCTTGTAATATTTAAACGCATCCTTTGGATTACCTTCTTGACCACCACTCATCACATCAGCAAATTTCAACCATTTGAGAGACTTGTCCGTAATCACAACATCAATATTAGATAAACTGAGTTTACGTTCAAACATATCAATCTTCTCAGTCGTAAAATTGTCATAATTAATTCCATGTTCCCTACAGTAATCTTTGAAAAAGTCTTGAATATTTCCACGGAACAAACAACTTTTAAAGAAATGTGATCTACAATAAATAAATCCATTCATATCTTTAGGAAAAATTGATTCATCTATTAATCCCATGCCATCCCAAAGAATATTTTTGACTTTCTCATCTGATACATAATGAGCAAAGCATTCATCCCTCGTAATATCTACAATTTCCGAATGCCCGTAATAACGATTCCATCGGATTCCATTATCTATGAGTGCTTTCTTTGTCTTGGTTATATATGTCAAACCATGATTCTTTGCTTTTTCATCATCAAATGTAAATCCCTTTTTATTGATAAGTTCCTCTGTTTCAGGGCTGTCAAAATCTATATAAAATTCTTTTTTCTCATATGTTACAGGTTCGGATTTTACAATAACTGCATTCATCGGTTTTGAATAAACTTCCTCATCCGGCACAACTAAAATTCGATTCCACGGAATTTGTATATAAGCATTTGCAGCAGCAGTCGTTAATGTTAAATACGCAGATAACTCAACAATTTTAAACAACTTATCTGGGTTCTTCTTTGATTCCGCATTCATCAAATCATATAATCCCATTGTCAAAAAATTGATTGCTTTATGATACAAATTATCACGTATGAATACACAGTCGCCATCTTTCGCCTTGCCAGGTGATCTCATTAACATTTTATAATGAATTGGATGACACCTATTCTCTTCGCCACTCAGCTTCTGTTTACTTTTGGCATCCTTGACCTCAGAAGTAAAAGTCACTCCATTCTTATAATACAGTGTACGTAATTCCTCTTTTGAAAGTTTCTCTTCTACTCCATCACTTATCTTATAATTAGCATCGTAATTGAATTTCAATACAATAAAGTCCTTACTAAAATCACCACCAATTCTTGTAATACTTGATTGCATGAATCTAAGGAATAAACTGTCCGCTAATACAGATCTCTTTGTACTAATCTTTTTAAAGTCCACATATTCCTTACCAATTTTGTATTGTGCGGTTGCATCTTCCTGTGCTGCACGTTCGTTGATATAAACATGACTTGCCTCAATTGATTCTATGTATAATGGTTTCAATGCCTTTTTATAATTTATCTTACTTATGGTAATCAACCTCCAATCGTGTTTCTTTTATATATAATATTCTCCGTTCCGTTTCTGATTTTCGCGCAAAAAAAATACCAACCATCGTAATTGACGGTTGGTATAACTTATCCTATAACAGTATTTGCATACTCAAACAAAGCTTGAAGAAAACATCTAACAAATATCATATTAACCCTCACTCCCTGCTCATAACAGTATCTGCTCGTTATGAACAGATTGGCACAAACATCTAACTCTTTATAAAAATCTATTTGTTTGTTAGATAAAGCAGCATACTTTGAACAAGTGTTTTCTCGTATTTGTCTTTGCGCTTCAGATTGCAGTTTTTTAAACAATTCAGACAAATCGTGTAACCTTATTACACTTGTATTTTCTGCGTATAACATACTTTTCATAAATAATTCACAAGAAAAAGCAGCCAAAGTTGTTGCAGGTATATTGCATAACATTTTTGCTTGATCTATACTACCTTGAATTGGGAACTTAACATTTGCGAAATCCGATATTATATTGTATGAATTTTTATAGGCATTTGCCAAATTAAACATTGAAATTTCTTGTTTTTCCATATTTTCCCCTCTAATCTTTTTATTTTTACTATATCATATACAAGGTAATAATTTGTACCAAATTTTATGTGTCTACTTTTTCAAGCCTCAGTGATTCTCTCCAACCGTTAGACTATTTCGCTGCACACAGGGTTTTTATAGTGGCTACCCACCACTTTATTTAACTAGATTCATGGAATTTTGAAACGATGGTTTCATTGGAATTATTTTCTTATTATTCAATCTAGTTGCCACATAATTCCACACCTGATATAATGTGTCTTAACCAATCAACACAAGGAGGTTTTTATAATGGGAAAAAATTTTTTATCAAATCTTTTTAGTAATTCAGTTTTGCAAGAACCTGGCGATGAAATATCTGCTCGTGTAACAAATAGTGGTAGACAAGTTTTAAAAGTTTCTAAAAACAAAGGCAGCTCTAAATATAGCGCAACACGATACAAAAACGGAACTGTTGTAGAAACCAAAACAACCAAATTGAATTAACTTCTAATAGCCTCTAATATGGTTCTTTTTGTAAAACGATTCATTTTTAGAGGCTTCTTTTTACAATCTAATAGATATATTCTCCGATTCATGCGCTTTCTTTGCTACTTTCTTTGGCGCAGGTATTACCATTAGCGGAACAGCAATCTTTGATTGCGTTGTGTAGCTTATGGGAATAGATGGTTTCAAAGAAAGTAGAACAACATTTTTATCTGTGGGGTCAGATTCACAAAAATGACATTATATACATATCTGTGGATTTGCCCCCAAATAATTTTCTCAACCTTGCTCTTTGTCCTGTCAGCTCGATTTCTCTATATCAGTTCTATCCTCTAAAATCCAATACCTTTTATCTCTGTTTGGGTTAGGTAAACCATTATCAAGAACTCTTCGCTTGTCCACATAAGATTTATCATTGGTGTCTTTATCATAAAATCTGCATTTATACAAATTCTTGTAGTTATCTTCTAACGCACCATTAAATGTATTGATGCCTTTATATCTCAACTTTAACCCAATTGTTTCAAATTCTTCCTTGATATATAGTTTGTCATCTTCATATAATCTCTTTCCTTCAATGGATTTTAGAAACAAAAGAAACTTATCCATTTCCTCAACATTACAGACCATTTCTTCTGCATTATTTGTCAGAGATTCTTCCAGAATATCTTCTAAATATCCTTTATGCCCTAACTCTTTCATACTTGTAAACATATCGTAGTCTTGGCTGTATTTTCTAAATTTACATTCATTGACCTTTATTTGACCATAGATATTTTTCTTCTTAAACAGATTGTAAAATATCTTATTTTTATTCAGCCTATCTCTCTGTTTGCCATCTCCATATTTCTTATAGAAGGCTTCATAATCAGTCTTATAAAGTTCAACTGGCTCTAAATGATAATTGATTCTGTTGATAAATCCTTGTAATCCTTTTTTCTGATATAGTCTGATATAGAAGTAACAAGTATCATCTTTTGCAAGACTTCTTTTTCTTCCTAATGACTGTATCATAGTGTCTACATCTACTATCTCTGTAAATATATGCTTAATCTTTCTATCTTTCAGATCAACACCATTATCCAATACAGAGGTTGTAAACAAGATTCTCTTATCAAATGTTATCAAATCATCAGAGTAATTTTTTATACAGCTTGGCTCTGCAATTATTTTCCCATTTCCATCTACTTGCCAACCGCATAAATCTCTTAACCTTTTTTGCGCATTTCTGGAACAAAAATAATCCGCATTATCTCCGTAGATTTTGCTCATTTCTAATATTCTGTCACCAGAATTACAGAATACAATTATCTTACTATCAGATTCATTCGCTAATATATCATCTATGATTCCAGGTAATTCATCACTCTGGTAATAATATAACTTTGATACATAGGAATAATCCTTGTCCAATCTGTAACTATTTTTCTTTTTTACTTTGTTAGTATCTCTCAGATACTTAAAAAATGATTTTGCTGTCGCACTAACAAATACTACAACTGATTCTTTCTGCTTCATTACATAGTTGTATGCAACATCTGTATAATCATTAAATCCTGCATCTGTTGTGAAATAGTGGCATTCATCAGCAATAATATAATCATAGTGTGGAATATGTTCGCCACGCTGTATCTTATTTTGTAAATTCTGATATGTAGTAACATATATAGTTGCTTGCAACTTTTCATCTCTTACCTGTTTATATGTCTGATTCTTCAACTTATTTCTATTACAGAGATACAAAATTCTTCTTTTTCTTGTGGCTGCATATTTCCCTAAAACTCTGATACAAAAATATGTCTTTCCACAAGCTGTACCACAATCCAATATTACAAATTCATTGTTCCATCTTTTAAAATCATTTCCTATAAGGTCTGATACCCATATTTTTTGCTTGCCATTTGCCATACACTTCACACTCTCTTTCTGTACTTCATCATAGTGTCGTGTAAAGCTGGCGTGTCCTCAAAGAAGAAAACCTTCAGTTTATCATCCTTTTCAGAATCCTCAACCTTCAAAATCTTAAATCCGTTATTACATAGCCAATTTGTCATTGCCAATGATCTGACTATATACATTTCTGTCCTATTAGTTCCTTTGTAAATAATTCATTCCTCCAATCATTCTATTTAATATAGGCATAATGCCATTTCTGACACTATGCCTGTGATTCCGTACTCTGTAATAACCAACATCTTCATTGGTATGTTGTTCCGTTCAATATGTAGTAATCAGCATCTTCACTGATAATTTTTAATAAAAGGGGAAAATTATGTGCATCTACATTAGATGACATTGTAGCCAATCTCATTCATTGGCAGACTTGCTACTCTCACCGCAAATATATCTCTGTTACCTTTTCTACTCTTTGTCAGAAGTTCTAGGCAACCAATTCATATAAGCCACAAATAATGTTGCTTCATCCACTTGATTTGCAGATGCAATGTTATAAAAATCATTACGCATTAATGCCCATCCTTCATCCAATGGCATATTGTGTGCAACAATGAAATTATTTAAAATTTCACACTGCTTATCCCATTCTGTCTGAGACATACTATTGAACTCTCTATAAATCTGCTCATCAGATGCCTTGCCTCCTGTTAATAATCTTGCAATTTTACATTGTCTGTTACTAGGTCTTTCCATTTTGTTTGTCCTCCAAATTTTTATAGGTGAGAATCAGCCTTTCGCTGATCCTCTATGTTAATGTTTTGATGGGATAGGAACTTACCCTATTAGGACTCCCACCTATTACAAATATTCTCCATTTGGAAAATACTTTTTTACTTATTCTTCACTGACAGAAAAACCGGCAGAGATATAGAGTATCCATATAATTCTCTTTTACTGGATTAACTGGCTGACCATACCTTCCTTTATTTATGCTTAATTTTATCTGGCAGCCATTTAATGCTTCCATCTTTGTTAATTGGTATCTGCACTCGTTGTCCGCCCTCATACTCAATTACGTGTGATAACTTACCAGTATCAGCTCTGATCCAATGCTTAATCATATCTGTTTCCTCCTATATAAATACATTCTCTGTTTGCTACTTGATAAAACCGATTGTTACGACATTTCTGTGTCCGTCCACATTGTTGTTTTCAGGAAACATATAGAGGTTAATAACTCTCGAAGCTGGGAACATAAACCAATCATTGAAATCTTTCACATTTTCAACTGACTCTATCTTTGCAATATCAATGAACATATTGCTATTGATCTCCATTGGATAAAGTGGTTGATTAATTTCTTCATTAAATCCTACTGGCTTTTTATTGTCATTAGCAAATGACAATAGTGTTGCATTTCTCAGCATCTTACAATTAGTGAAATATAAATCACCAAATTCAACGTCTGCATTGTGTTGACCCTTTTCATCAAGATTTCCACTATTCAAATGAATCTGAAAACCTTTTCCACTCTCATTCTGTTCCTTTAATAATTTTGATAACTCTGTAATTTCCATATATTTAATCCTCTCTTTTTACTTTATTTATTTGCACTTGCAAGCAGACGCTCACGCATTGTCAGTTTCTTTTCTGACTCTTTCTTCTCTGCCGGCTTTGTCGCAAGGAAATTGATATTGCTATCCATGCACAGATCATCATCTTCCATAACTTTCTGCACTCTATCTTGCTCGGCTTTTATAGATGCTGCTAAATTCTCGATGAATGTCTTAGGAAACGAAAGTCCTGCCAAATAAAGCACAGTGTCTTCATTACCATATCCGCAAAATGAGTCAATCGGTTCTCCAACAACATCCGTCACATTGCTAATAGCAAGTGCTTCTTTCGTATCTGGCTGAGATAATCCGATATATTTCACTCGTTTGTTTGGTTCTAATGGAGTATAAATGCCGGTATTGATTGTAGAAAACAAATTATCCTGATTCCCTGTAACCTTGTGAATCATCGCTACACCAGATGTTTCAAGTAATGTTTTCTGTTCCGCAATATCAATTACTCCACGAATGGATGAGAAACATCCTATATTAATGAAGGAATCAAACAAGTTTGCAAAACTGCGATTAATTGAAAACTTGTCCTCTCTCTGATTATTGTCGAGAATGAAGATTGAACATAATTCATTTTTCAGTGCCACAATCTCAGACAATGCTTCATATGTATTGATTCTTGCTTGTAGCGATTCGCTCATTGATGGAAGAATGATTACAAGACAAACCTTCTTATCTGGATTTTCTGCAAGCACTGATCCAAGAAATGCTCCTAATCCACTGCCTGTACCGCCAGCCAAGGAAAATGTAACGAAAACATATCGTTCTGTAATCTGCTGTTCCAATACATTCATTACATCATCAATGGACTCTGATAAAACCGTTTTCGCCTTGCTACGATTCTTACTAGCACCTTCTCCATTTGGAATATGTAGCTTGTTTGGACTATTGATTAAATCCAAGTCCTGTTTTGCAAGATTTACATAGTAAGTCTTGAATCCCTTTCGATTCATCATCTGCCCGACATTCGCACCTGCTGCACCAACGCATAGGAAACGAATATCATTTTTCAGTGTTTCGTTTTTCACCTAAAAGTACCTCCTTTAGTTCCATGCCCTTCTCTGTAATATAGAAGAGATCTGCTTTGTTAGTTTTCATCTTTGCATCAACATACTCAGGCTCACGCATCGCCCATACTTTACGATTAATTGTAATTTGTGCGTATTTATGATCATCTGAATCATTAACTGCACTTGCGATCTCACGTAATGTCATGCCAATACCTGGTGCTGTTGCGTTGGAATCTGCTAAGATTGACAATATAAGTAGCTGTAATTTATCAATCTGCACCTTAATCACCTCTCTTTCATGCCTTGTAAAATGACTTATCAATTCATGGAAAATCAAAAATTATAGGCATTTCTGCCTTCATTTAATTTATTCGCCTTTTTGAATTGGTGTTTATGCAATTGTCATTGTGCGAACTTATGTTCCATTGTTAAGATAATAAAACTCTTGCGGATTTCTCCACGATATAAAAATAAAGTTTGGAAATTGTCAGGTGATCTACCTGAAAGACTTTTTATTTGAAATATTCAAATGTATCTGCTATAATATGTCTGTCTAATTACATATGTACAGATGTAAGTCTGTGCAATTTCTATTTCCTAATGGTTCGCCAAAACCATTTTGTGAGATAGACTTTCCAAGAGTCGGTGTCGCCAAACATCGACTCTTTTTTGTCAAACGGTGAAACACGGTACATCAGTCGTTACATATGTTGGAAGACATAGTACTGGTGACCGTGCGAACCATAGGAAAAAAATTCACAAGGAAATTAATTCTATATCAAAAAAATCTCTAATTCTTTTGACATTACTTATACTATCACTTCCATATTTGTACGTCAAGTATTTTTTATACTTATTCAGTATTTTTTATACTTATTGACAATATTTTTAGTAACATTTATAATTATAAGTAAAAAGTTGAATGAATGAGGTGTTAGCAACATGGCAACTGAAAAAATCACCATTACAGATAATCTTCGACTTAATATTATTGAGCGCAGAAAAAATTTGGGAATTTCCAGCTATGAATTATCAGAAAAAATTGGTAATGGTCATTCTAAATTTTGGTTACAAAATATTGAAAGCGGAAAAACAAAAAAAATATTAAAAGATGACTTAATCAAAATATATATGATTTTGGAAGAAACAGATGATCCAGAAGATGTAATTGATACGATTGAACAGCTCATTAAACAATCCATTGGTAAAAATGGACGAAGCTGGTATGAATTGATAGACATTTCTGACGAGTTTTCCGAAATATATGAGGAAGATGATTTAATGGATATCGTACATGACTTATTAGAGGATCAACTCGTTTCAAGAATTGAAGATACTATATTAGGAATGTCAACAAATCAAAAACAAGCTGCTTTAACTGTACTACAACATCTTAATTACTCATTTTATAAAAATCCTGATCTAGCGTTTACCTTATTAAGCATCCCTGTTTATGGTGTTAGTGATACTGATGAATCGGAACATATTACTGCATTGAATGATTTGTTATCATTATATTCTAAATTCAAGGATCTCTCTATTAAAAATAACAGTATGGAAACTATCCATGAATGGCAGAAATTTGATACATATTTTGATTCTCTTGCAAAAGAATGGATTTCTACTGCCCTTGATAATTTTAAAAATCTTATCTCAAAACTATATTCCGAGATTCATAAGGAAAATCCTGACATATACTCTATAATGCGGAGCTTCACTACTGATGTTTCCTTTATGATTGAACGAGGACAGCCAAATGTCCTTAAGCATTATTTGAAATCATGGCAGATATATACTGGCAAAGAATTTGCTACTCATATTAAAGATTGTGTTAAATGGTTCTTGGCATTCGATAGAGAATATAATCTCCCCATTATTTATGATGTTGTTGACCAATCTCAATTAGATGAAATATATGAATTTTTAAATAATTATGGAGATATTAACGCACCAATTGAGTTTATTGATTAAATTAAAGCCACCAGAGTTAAACCGCTCCGATGGCTTTTGATTATCTTATTTTTCTTTTCTGACACCTTTAAATGGAGTTCCATCTTTCTTTCCATCTATAAATCTTCCGGTGGTAGTGTCTCTCTTTGTCCATGTATCCGTTTTAGGATTATATGTTTGAGAACGACCTTTTACCATTCCATTTCTGTGTCCGTCTCCGCTAGGTGGATTAGTTGCCATATTTTCACCTTCTTTCTACTGCAATATATTTACTCTAGATTGCCACTGCGTCAATATATAGTGTTTTATTTCACAACACAATCCATATATAGTTGTTTTAGTATATTTATTTTAAAATATTCGAACATTAAAAATTGAATTTTTCTCTTAATTCCTATTTTTTTGAATTTTTGAAAGCCTTAAAATTCAACACTTTCTTAACCTGATTATCAACCAATTTATACATTTATGTTCGATTATGAGTTCGACAAAATGCCTATTTTTACGGATTTCTGTACAATTGCGTATTGTTAAATCTTTAACAATCTTTTATCATAACTTCATAATTCACTGAAAAATCAGGCATAATGCGAACTTTGTTAAAAATATAACAGTTTTTTCTACAAATTTAACAACCACCAATATCACTTTTTACTTATTTTTCAAGGTCTTTTAGATAATCTTCGAACCCAGTTTCTTTCCATATTTTCCTAATTTCATCTCTAATAACTAAAGCTTTTTGCTGTTCACTCATACTTTTATTTTTCATCAACTCACATGATTTCTTTTTAATTCTGCATACAATTGCCCTTAATTTTTCAGATTTTATTTTCTTTATATCCTTTTCAAAGCGTCCCAATATTTGCGCCCTGGCAATATAATATGGAAGGTATATATGTAATTTCAACAAGTTTTCCGGAGTATCTTGCCACTCTTCTTTAACAAATGAATCGCAAAAATTTTTCATATTTTCTGTCACTTCCATAAATCCTGTATGCATATGAGCAATATATTCTATCCAATATCTATATGCCAATGCCAAGTATATATCTGTTTGATCATCTAAAACAGTTTCGTACATATTTTGATATTTATCATAGGTGGATACATGCCATAATTCATGATATATCGTTGCTATCATATCCTTTAATCGATCATCATTAATCTCATCGTAATTTAAACCATTTAGTAGCTCTAATCCGTTCTTTCTTGACAGAAATAATTTTCTTCGGATTGCTCTTCCACTAGAATCACCTGATAGCTCATCTACTACTTCTACAGACTCAAGATTAGAAAATTTCACTTTTCCTGAATATCTTTCGGCAATTAATTCAAAAGTTTCACGAATAAACTCCTCTTCCTTAACGCTTGCATTAATAATTTCGATTTTTTTCATTTTAGTCGCCTTTCTGTCATTAAAATTTCTTCAATCAGTTAATAAATAAAAAACACCCAGTCAACTTGTTTATCTTTAGTGACTCGATGTTTTATCTTTAGTAGTATATATGCATTATAAAATGCAGTATTATCTTGTGTATAATATAAATATAATGTATTTTTTCTGTCCTTGTCAATAATTTTCAGATGTTTATAAAACAGAAAAGGCATCCTTTTCAGGACACCTCTCTGCAACAAATCAAAATTTTTATAAGTAGGTAATCATTATGATTCCCGAATAAATTATAACACACTTTTCTATTTACTGCTATTCAATCTTCTTGAAAAAGTATAGTTTTTTGCCACTTTGTCAAACATTTTCAGGCACATTGCAGCAGTTTCTTTAGATATTCCACTTTTCAACAAATCCGCTTCAAACTCTTTTCTAGCAGACTGTTTTGTATCAATATTTACATCAATATGCATACTCTACCCCTCCATATCATCCATAATATCTCTAAGGTTCTGAATATCCGACTTTACAAAATAGGCTCTGCCCTTGATTGCAACCGGATTTCCGTTTTCACAAGCGAGTTGCAGTCGTTCTTCCATCAACCGGATTCCCATTTGTGTTCCCTCTGCAATGCCATTTTGATACTGTGCCTGTAACATTGTTTCTAAGTCATTTTCGTTAATAAGTAACATTGTATACCTCCAATCTGAATGTGTTTCTTCTATAAATATAATGTGTTTCCTATGGTTCTTTTTCTTTCAAAAGATTCACATACTTGTAAAAAGTGCTGACCGCTATTCCTTGCAGTTTTGCAAACTGTACAACTGATATGTTTCCATATTCTCCTGATTGCAATTTGTTGTATTCCTTTACAAAATCCTCGGGGACACCAGTTGCCGGTCTACCTAATTTCTTTCCTTTTTTCTTAGCAGTATTCAAACCTTGCATTACTCTGTCGTGAATCTTTTCTTTTTCCTGTTGTGCTATATGAGCCTTGAGTGTGACAAAAATATCAATAATCATCTTTGACAAGCTATCATCATTCATTTTCTGCCAATCATTCAGAAACGGAACATCCAACGCAACAACACGTATTCCTTTAGATTGAAGATCCTTTATCTCGATAATAACATCGTCCGCGTCTCTTCCAAGACGATCGACATCTGATACTATCACTGTATCTCCACTTCTCAACCGATTCTTCATATCAATAAAGCCTGGTCTATTTTCCGCTTTTGTTCCACCAGTGATAATATCTGAAAAGAAATCGTCTATCTTAAATCCATTCTTTACAGAATACTCAATGATGGTCTGTTGTTGTCTGTCGATTTTCTGAGTCTTATGATTGGTTGATATTCTCATATAGGCAAATATCTTATTTTCCATTCAATCCTCCACAAAATCCATAACTAATTTCATGTATGTTTTTTGATGGTGCAGCAGTTTCTAAACACACATATTTTCCATTCCATAAAAACAACTGTTTTCATATAAGGTTAGGTCATGAAAAATCATTGTCTTTTCTGTTGCTTCATCTTATAATATCAATGTAATAAAAAACCGTTTCATTTCTCCACACTTCAATCAAATTTCCAAAAATAATTTTAAGGGGTGATACAGATAAATATTGAGATTCAGAAACAGAACCGTTTCAAAGATTTTTTCCATAAGGTTTATGACCAATTAGAAGATATGATGTTTTCCACTATACAAAAGATTCCTGATCGATTTGTTCCACAATGGCTTATGACTTGGTTAGAACATTACACAGATAAACGCATAGCACGATTAAAACAGCAAATTATCCGTGACCGCTGGCACAGTATAGATCTTGAGAAAGCTATAGATCAACTTCATTCCAAATAAAGCAAGCACCTTCAGAAAAACTTTTCTTTCCGTTGGTGCTTTGGTTGTTGAACATATGTTTGCACTATGCTATAATTTTCTTGTATAATCGAACAGGAAGCAGGATGTGATTTTCCGATGTTTTATGCCCTCTAGTATTACGAAAGAGGGATGATGCCAATGAACACATTAGAAGTGCTTACGCTTTTATTAGTTGTTTTTGCGGCTCTATCTTACATAGATAACCATAACAACAAAAAGAAATAGCATCCCACCGCCTAAAGTGAATGCTATTTCATAATTGCAACTGAGGGCAATCGGATAACACATCCGATAACCTTTCTAAGTAGATTATACATGAGGGTGCTTGATTTTTCAAGTACCCTTTTTTATTGCCTTGAGATTGGTATTTTTACATGATTACAAACTTCTCCCCATCATTAACAGTAGCTTTTTTATCAATGAAAGCAATTTCCATATCCAAAAGCTCTGCTATCTTTACTAATTCATCTGGTGAAAACGTGTTCCTTTGAATTTTATTACTAAAATTTTGTTTACTGATTCCCAAGGCATCTGCCATTTCTTGATTAGTAACTTTTCGAGAATCTTTTATATTCTTAAATGTATCTTTTAATGCCAACATTATGTCCTCTCTTTCCCTATAGTACATATATCTGAATTGATACGGATATATTAACCACTATAGTATAACACAAAAGTAACCCATTTTGCTTTATTTGTAAATGAAAATCATTTACAATTTTGCAACTGCTGCCTCTTTAGCAACCATTTTTATAATTATTCCCTTTGTTATTTTCCAAAAAACGTTGTATTTGTGCTTCTTTTCCATTTGATTTGATCAGATTAAAGCATCCAAAATTTGTTTTATCCACCTCCAAATCCATTTATCAGAATATTTCTTTTCCATCTGATACATAAAAATTTCTGTTACCTTCTGAAAAAGGTCTACTGGCAATATAGACCCCTTCATTTGGTTACACTGATAACAACAAATTTGTAAATTTTCTACTTCATCTTTTCCATTTTGATTTAGCGGAATTATATGATCTAATGTGATTTCTGAAAAAAGCAGAGGCTTCCCACATATTGCACATCTTCCATTTGCATTATCATACAAGAGTTTTCGCACATCTTGAGAATAATGTTTTCTATTTTGTTTTCGTTTTATATAAGTATCTTCTGTATCAAATAAATAATATCCCTTGCATTGCGCTGGTTTGCTTAATATTTTTCGCATGGCTTTATTAACATGGTAAAATTGAGATGCTTCACTAATTTCTTTAGTCTTGTTGATTCTCCCAGACTTTGTATTTTGTATATAATACTCTCCATTGGTAATAACTATAGCCATAATATCAACCTCTTTTCCATTGTGGATAGCCCAAAATTTTCCATCCCGATTTTCTCTTGTTTTGTATCCAGTTATTTTCCTCTGCCACCAATTACAGATAGCAGAGGTTTCTTTCCTAATATTCCATCTGACAAATCATGCCGTGTCCTTCTGGATGCCTACTGGTTCCCATGCTTTGAATATTTTCCTTTATATGCTTAATATCATCATCCGTTAATGCAGTCAGATTCCCTTCTTCATCCGCTTCACCGCATACAATCAAATTTCCAACAAGCATAGCTCTTCCTAAATCGTCAATAGCAGAAATCAGCGGATCATCAGAAAAAGTTCCTTCATCATCGCAGATAATGTCATATCTCTTTCCTTTGATTTCTCTGTTCACTATGTCAATCGTTGTGCAATGAATCAGCTTATAGTAATCTTCCAATCCATTTACATCTACGGTTTCAACTTTATTTTCCATTACATCAATTAAAAGTGCTTTCATTTCCGTTTCCTCATGATTATACATTCTGCAAATTTTCCAATATCTTTTTGATTCGGTTCATTTCCTTGTAAAAGGTTGATGATGGAATTTCCAATATTAAAAATGTTTCTGTATTGCTGTAACCTTCCATTTTTAAACATATGATTTTCCGTTGCATCTCTGTCAACTTTTCCAATATGCAATGCATATAGGAATTTTCCACTACATCGGCTTCCGCAGATTTTCCACCGATCATATTGTAAATATTTTCCATTTCCGCATTGTCGGCATCCAAACTAAGAATATTTTTCGTTGTTGTTCTCTTCTTGCTATGCTCCATCCTGATATAATTTCCAACTTCTGATTGCATATATTTCCAAGCAATTACAGAGAACTTATATTTTCCATTCAAATCTTTTCTCCTGTGATATACCTGTACCGCCTTTAAAAATCCAAAAACAGCAATATTGTAATATTCCTCTATGCTCAATTCCTTCTGGTGCAAAAATCCATAGATCAAATTATGGTTTTCTTCTGCAAAGTTCCGTTCTGTATCTGTTAATTTTTCCAATTTCATATGCTCATGCTCCTATTTTCCATATAAAGGGGAACTTTGTTTCGTTCCCCTATGCCTTGATTACTATTCCATACACATCATTACAATATCTTTTATCTCTCTTGTCATTTTTTGATATTTTCGTTGAGGAATATTCATCATGTGCCTGATTTCCTTACCATCGTAACCTTGCAACCGTAAAGCAATAATTTCTTTGTACTGCATCTTTTCCAATTCATTAAACAAATTACGTGCATCAAATTCGGCTGTGATCAATTCATCAATTAGATATGCTGTTTTATCTGATACGATTTCATAGAAATCTAAATCATCATAATCATTGTTTGAACAAAGCCCTTCTAAGCTCCAAACACCGCCTTCAGGACATCTCTTTTTCCTGTTCAAATCTCTCCAATAGTTACTTCTTGCACTGTCAAGTGTTCTAAAAAATATCTGTTCAAACTTATAGCTTTGTAATTTTTTATACTCATGGTATTTCTTTACTGCCTGCAAATACGGAATGATCAAGCGATCATACCACTCATCTATATCTAACTCGTGGATTCTCATGTAGCGATACATTAAATCATGACGCTTTTCTGCAAAAATTCTTTCTTCTTCTGTAAGTGGTCTGTCTGTGTAACTTGCTTTTCTTCTCATAGCGATTACCTCATTCTTTCTATAAATTTGATTGATTTGTTATGTATGGCATTTTTGCCAAGAGGTCAGCGGAGGACTGAACCTCCCACGGCTTAACCGTCACTGCCTGGAATAGTTACTCTGTTACGAGTGTAAAATAATTATCAATTACAACCTTGTCACCTACTTTGATTTCTGATTTACAAGCTGTGTGACAACCTCTGTCGCTATTGTCTTTTACGCTGTATGTGTTGCATGTAAGATCTTTAATGCTGATTGTTCTTGTTTTACTCATATTCATGTCCTTCCTATAAATATTGGAAAACATTCCAAATTGGATAGCTGTAATTTATAACCATGTTGTGTGTTAATACATTGATGTAACTTGCAATAACCAAAACCATAAGCATAATTGATAATATAAAAATCACATTGTATATTAAGTGCTTCATGCTCTTATACCTCCATTTTTTAATGGGTGGATTTCCGGCTCCACCCTTGCCATCGCTGATTACTTGTTATTTCACACGTAAAACCCTGTAACTTGTTGTTTTCTCAAATGGTTTTAAGTCATCCCCCAAGATTTCCGTGAGCTTTTCTTTGTCAAGTGTCGTTCTGCTCTGTTCCTTATAAGTGATCTTTGCTGTATCTGTGATTTCGGTGTCGGTTTCATTCTCTTTCATATAAGAAATGATTTCACGCTCAATCGCTTTGATTCCGTCCTCTGTCTCTTCCTTTAAAGTTTTGAGACTTCTTAACTCCTGTACTTTTTCTTCCAGTTCTTTTTTACTAATACACATAATGCGTACCTCCTTAAAAAAATTTTATTTGTTGTGGTCTTGTTTCCTTGACCTTGTAACTATATTATACACGAATCAGTGTACTCTATCTATTCGCATAATATACAATAATTCACGTTTTCGTGTACTTTGTTTTATTCATTTTGTACACGATATGGTGAACTTTCATAATTTTAAGTATACTATTTCGTGTACTTTTACCATTGTATTAGTACACGTTTTCGTGTATTATAATTTTAACAAATCAAATGCCTATTAAATAAGGGAGGTAACAAAGATGAGCAAAAACGTATATGAAATGGTTACAGATCGAATTATTGAACAATTAGAAAAAGGTATTATACCTTGGCAAAGACCTTGGACAGGTGTAAGAGATGGCGCATACAACAGAGTAAGCAATAAACCATATTCTTTATTAAATCAGATGCTTTTATTACATGATGGAGAATATGCCACATTCAAACAGTGGACAGAGTTAGGCGGTCATATTAAAAAAGGTGAGAAATCAGAAATAATTGTATTCTGGAAAATTCAACCGATTGAAGAAGAAAAGGAAGATGGTACAAAGGCTATTAAGCAGTTACCGATATTAAGATATTACAACGTGTTTCATATTTCACAGGTTGAAGGAATTGAGCCAAAAGAAAAACTTGCTCCTAGCAATCTTACACCGATCGAAGAAGCGGAAAAAATCAAACGTGAATACGCAGAAAGAGAACACTTAACAATAGATGAAATTGTCACAAATAAAGCCTTTTACAGTCCTAGTAGAGATTATATACAAGTTCCTTGCAAAGACCAGTATAACGCTATTGAAGAGTTTTATAGTACCCTCTTCCATGAAATGGTACACAGTACAGGACATAAGGCAAGACTTAACAGGTTATCGACTGGAATAGATGCACATTTTGGAAGTGAAAATTATTCAAAAGAAGAGCTAGTTGCAGAAATCGGAAGTGCAAGCATTTTAAATATGTTAGGCATTGAAACACCGAAAACATTTCAAAATTCAAGTGCATATATACAGAATTGGTTACAGGTATTAAGAAACGATTGCAAGTTTATCGTATCAGCCGGAAGCAAGGCAGAAAAGGCAGTCAATTATATTTTAGGTACAGAGTAAAAAAATAAGGGTGTAAGCAATCAAGACTACACCCTGTTATATAGAAATGGCTATAGATTAATTCTATAGTCTTTTTTTGTTGTCATAGCATGGAGGGTGGCAAAAACTACAATCATAGATCAACATTTGTATATAGATTATAGTTGGTACATCTTTACACCAACCGCTGATTATAACCGTCTCGATAAAATTCAAAGATATAGGGGACTATGTTTACATTTTAAAGAAAATCTGGTTTGTCAGAAATGGCTATAGTACATCCATACACATGACAATCCAAAAAATCCAAATCCACCGAACCCACAGGGGGGGGACATTTACACCTGAGAATTTTAAGTACCTAGCCATCAACACCTATACCCCCAATTTACTGTTATGATACAGGAGTTATAAAATCGGACGCAAAATCATCTCACCTAACAATGTATAGGCTATGTGATTTTCGTCCAGAATTTGCACATACAATAAAGGAACATCAGGGAATTATGAAAAGGGACTCGCCACAAAAGACGAATCCCGTATACATCATGTAATAGTTTTCAATTACTCGCTTTCTCGAATAGTAGTTAAGTTCTGCTGATGCTTCTGCTCAATTTCAGTTAGCTTGGTTTGATAATTGCTTTCTGATGATTTTATTACGTTTTTAAGCGTTTCAATTTGTACTTTTCTTCCCCAACGTTCATTTAAGTCATTTACTGTATTTTGCGCATCAATCAAACTTGATTTTGCTTTGCGTAATCTTGACTGCCCTTCTGGTGAATCATCACCCTCTAATGCAGCTACAATTTTTTGATATTTTAATACTTCTTGATTAGCACTGCTTAATTCTCTTTGATAATCATACTCTGTGCCATAATAATATCCACCATAGGCTAATAAACTATCTAATTGACTTTGAGCAGCATCAACCATTTGATTTTTTTGATCTAACAATGACTGTTTCTCCTGCTCATATCTTGTATTCTCTTCTTTTATTAATTCAGCCTTTGTTTTCTGTACTGTAACAACAATAGTCTTTTTTAGATCTTTAAATGAAACAGCAATCTGTGCTTGTCCAGATGCTATTGGTGTAACTTCTCCATCTTGAGAGACAACAACGATATTGGTATTATCTGAAGTATATGTTGGTGTCAATTCTTCTGTCGCGTCTGACGGAATTGGAGTAACCGAAATAGTAGCACGCTCTCCCATTCTTATCGTTAAGGTACTTTGTACCGAAATATCTGTAATCAGGACTTTTTTCGTGACTTTTATCGCACACTTATACTTTTTTGTATTGGTGGATGCAATAAGGTTTGTCTCTCCTGGTGAAATTGCCTTAACAACTCCGTCCTCAACTGTAGCAACACTCTCATCTTCACTATTCCATGTTACAGTTTGTTTAGATCCTATTACATAGAGACTCTTACTTTCTCCCTCCTCTAACACAAGATGAGTTGTACTCAATCTTGATCCTTTTACCGTAATCTTGCAATTATACTTCTTCCCATCAACAAGTGCTGTTATTTTGCATGTCTTCTTGTTGTTGCCACCATCAATTCCCTTCACTACTCCTTTAGTTGTAACTGTCGCAATCTTTTTATTTGATGATGACCATTTTACTTTTTTCTTTGTGCCAACAATTTTTAATTTGATACTTTGACCTTCACTAATTGTTTTTTGTGTAATGTTGATTTTCACTTTTTTTGTAGCTGCTTCTACAGTCTCAACTCCGATGCTCGGTGTTATTGCCGGTTCTACTAAGGTCAAGCATACCACAAGTGCAACTATCTTGATAAACTTTTTCATAATCAATTACCTCCTCTTGTTTACTATATTAGCTTAATTGTAGTCATTTTCCTAACTATAGTCAAGTATAAGACCACAACGTAACATAAATAATAGAATAAGGGAAGGAGGCATGGTGAATTGATTGATTACAGACCATTTTGGAATACACTCGAAAATTCGACAGAGACAACATACACTCTCATAAATCATCACCATGTTTCTAGTGCTATTATTGACAAGCTACGCAAGAACAAACCAATGAATACTACTACTCTAAATGATCTCTGCCGGATTCTTGATTGTAGATTAGAAGATGTAGCTCAATACATTCCTTCTGAAGATGACCAAACTTTATAAAAAGGTGCAGCAGTATTTATCTGTATCACACTTAAATTGCATTTCTATCACGATATTGTTTTTCCAACGAGAAACCTTTAAAAGTATTGATTTATAAGCATATTCTGTAATTTTTAATATATCCCCATAATTTTAGTTGCAACTGTATAATCCACTGATTTTTCAATAATATGTACGATATAGCTTTCTCACTATCTTTATCGACTTTTTAATGTTATACATTTCCAAATAGCACTGAAAAATAAGCAATTATTTTCTTTTACGATAAGGTATACGATATCATGTCACACATATTTTTCTCCGATTCATCCATGAGTCAACCTAAAATAGGCAAAAAATAATGCATATTACAATCATTTCTTACAAAATGTACAATCCTTTGTAATTACACCAACATTACAGATCGTAATATCCTTTGTAATTTTAAAAAATCGTAAAAAATAGGACAAACCAAATTTTCATATTTGATCTGTCCTATATAATGTTATGATTTTCAATCAATCGGTTATCTCAACTTTCCAATTTACCATCGCATTGTACACGCAGTCTTGTACTTTGCCCTTGCAACTCTCCGCAAGATCTTTGATATACTTTTCCTTAAATCTTGAAAAGCCTTTGTATGCATCTTCTTTTGTGTTAAAAATACCAACATACATTTTCTTACTCAGAATATTCATCTGAACCTTAAAACCATCTTCTTTTTCTTCGATAGTTCTTTTTACACCTCTGTCCTCAAATATAGTATTGAGATAATGAGTTATAAAGGCACATGTCTCTGGACTATACATATTACTATTTGGCATCAGTAAGTCCTTATCGAGATCAACCTTCTCATTAGGTATAATATGCTCTTTATACCACATACGAAAGTTTGCGAAATTATGCCATTCTTCACATACTGATTTTTCTTTATAATATGGCTTGTACACATGAATTTTCTTATTGTAGCAACGCTGAATCATGTTCTTCCAACGATTATATACATCAGAATTATAGTCAACATCATCAGTTCCAAGATAGCCCACACCCTCAAACGTTCTTCTGAAATACCACGGATTCCAATTATCAGGCTTATACTCAATAGCATTTATAACATCCATAATCTGTGACTCTGTTACTGCACCGAATTCATCATATATCTGCTTTATTGCTCCATACTGTAACTCTGCGACTGGATATATGTGTCTGTAATAATTATCTCTTACATCATTGTTTTCGTGCCAAATCATGGTATTATTCTGCATGTCATAATTTACAATGAATGTCTGAATAACTAAAGCACTTGCTTTGATTTTCTTTCTTCTATATCCCCACGATTTCTTGGTTTTAAAATATACATTCTTATCTAACGTATAGTACAATTCTCCATCTGTGTCTGAATATGAGCCTCTTAAAAGCTTATATCTATCGCCATCCTTGACAATAGCTCTACCATAGTTCGAGATCCATGTATCTTTATAATCAAGCAATCGCACAAATCTTTCATCTGTTGCTATACGATCTATTCCAGATACTGCCTTTGTAAGCACTCTTGACGAATGAATTTTCTTAAATTTTCTTTTTGTTCTCATAGACTTGTCTGTACTGTATAATGCTAATCCGTTTTCATAACATTTCTTCATTCGTGTATCGGCAACACAATCTTTACATGTTGTAATCCAAGTCTTCCCATATATTTTTTGAAACTTTCTTAATGGAAGTTCCCTCCCACATTTCTTACATATTTTTGTTTCGTTATTTTTTTCAACTGTCATAATCCTCCTTTTTATAAATCAGACACCAAGAATAGGTGCGACAAATCAGACGCACCTTAACAAACTGCTAAGTGCAGCAGTTGTTCTATTCAATTTTCATATTGGAAAATGTGCAGAATCGCACTATAGATATTCTTGAACCCTGATACAAACTTTCTTTTACTTCCTGTCTGTTGGGAAATATCCATACATTTGTTTTCAATCGGTGTATGTCTGCCGATTACTTATCAATAATTTTTCCCTCTAGCTCTCCTGTTCATTTGCTTCCGTTAATCTGTCCCTGAATACTTTGCATGGACTAAATTTAATTTTCGTATATGATGGAATATGATACTCTTTTCCATCCAATCCGCTTTTCATATCTCGTTCCTTTGTATGCTTAACATAAAAAGATCCAAAGCCATCTATATTGATTCTTTCTTCTTTAGCCAATACATCCAGCAAAGTGTCAACAAACAAATCTAACCACTCTCTTGTCTGATAACAATAAATGTCGCTTTTTTCAGCCATCAAGTGTGTAAACTCACGTTTTGTCATTTTCGTTTCCTCCTTTCCGGTGCTTCAACCACAATTACATCTTTTGCATTAGTATCACTTTTTGCATTTCTGTATTTTCTAAATGACACATAATATCCTCGTTCAATATACTCTCCATCTAATTTTGATCTGTGAATAAAATAGGATTCGCCATCATCACCACGAATAAATCCATAACCTTTGTCTCTAAAATACTTTGTTACTGTTCCAAACATTCAAATCCTCATTGTAATTTTTCCAATGAAATGCATATTTCTTATCACGGTCATATAAAGGCTTTCTGATGCTCTCTGTGGCTCATACAGGCACTTTATGACCATTAGTGGGTATTTGTGTGTATTTGTGTGTATTTGTGTTCTAAGGCATTAAAATAAGCCCACATACTCATAATAAATACAAGTATATGGACTTATTTAGATGTCCTAATGTTCTATTTTTCATACCGATGCTCTCTGTTCATTTGTCCTAAAAATGGGCTAAAATCCAATGCTGTATTGCTCAAACCCTAGTAAATAAAGCACTTTTAACAAGAAGTTAGTCTCCTGCCGTGGCAGATAAAGAGCACTTTTATCATTGTTGCATAACCTCGCATTTCTTAGTTTTTCTTGATATTTCGGGCTTTGTAAGCCTCTGTAAATTTTTGTTTTCTGGCATAACCTGGTTTATTTTCGCATAATATCGTCAGCAAAAGGTGTAAAATAAGGTGTATGTTTTTCCATTTTACACCTTGCTATTTTCAATTAAAAATCGTAATTACACAACCTGAATCCGGGCAACTTCTTCCCTGGCATCCTCAAGATTTACATGCGTATATGTATTCAGCGTTACGCTGATGTCTGAGTGGCCCATCAAATATTGCAATGCTTTTGGATTCATTCCGGATTTTGCCATATTTGAGCAATAGGTATGCCGGCATACATGCGGTGTAATGACAGGTATCTGTACTTTATAGGTATTATTATACTTCTGAATGATGTGTTGAAAATAATGCTCCCAGTGCAGGGAATAACAGATACTTTCATTTTTATCAAAGTATAAGAATCCACTTTTTCCATCTACCATAGGTTCTGCTTTGGGCGGGTTTCGTTTTTCTATTATTTTCCGAAAACATTCCTCTACATCTGCAGTCATAGGTATCTTTCTCGTTCCGCTGGTTGTTTTAGTCTCTTGAATATAATATCCGATTTTTGATTTTTTCTGCAATTGATGATCAATGTTGATCGTATGCTCCTTGAAATCAATATCAGAAATCGTCAAACCACAAAATTCCGAGATGCGAAGGCCTGTTTTAAATAATATGTAAATCCCCTCATAATACCTGCAAAAATGAAGATCCTCCTTCACAAATCGTAGAAACTTACGTTCCTCTGCCCTGCTGATTGCCTCTCTTGTTACACTGTCATTTACAACCACTTCCATTAGCTGAAACTGAAATGGATTTTTCCTGATCAGGTCATCATCCACTGCCAACTGAAATGCCGGACGAAGAACTCCTCGGATTGAATGGATGGAACTATAGCTTTTCTTTTCTACCTGCTGAAGATGTATCAGCCAACATTTTGCATCCGAAATCCGAACCGTATCAATCCTTCTTTTTCCAAATGGATCTTTCTTCAATAAATTGATAACTGTTCCGTATCCTGCAACTGTAGTAGGTCTGACACCGGTTTTTGTTGATGTATATTTTTCAACCAGTTCCAGTACCGTCATGTTTCCGCCATTTGTTGCAATCTGCTCAAAATGGTCCGCCTGGATTTTCTTCTCCATCTCCCGAAGCGACAAAGTACGGCGCTTTCCTTTCGGAGTTGCATCGTTATGGTCTAAGCGCCAGCTATATACGCAGCGCTCCTTTCCCATCTCATCGACATACTTAAATCGATATCTGCCATCAGATAACTGTATTTCTCCATTGTGTAATATACGTCCTCTATGATCTCTCCTTTTTTCACTCATAATATTTTAGTCTCCTTCATCAAATGTTCATTTAACTTGGAAGACCGTCTCGGTTTCTTCATTATACCACAAGACCTTCTCTTCGCTAAGATAAAATGAACATTATTTTCTTTACTATTTCTTCTATTCTGTCACTTAAACTGTACTGGCTGTGTCCAGATAATCTTCAAACAATTTCCTTTTGAATCGGATATGAGAACCTACTTCCAAAATAAAATCTGCTCCTTCATTTTCACCTGCGATCTGTCTTAATCTCTTTTCTCCGATTCCATAATATTCTGCCGCTTCGGAAACATTTAAAGAATATTTCTTCCAAACAGGTATTGTTTTTTCTGTATGATTCATTCGCATTCCTCCTTCCCTCTGTTTGTGTTCAACAGCGTTTTCGCTTTCTCCATTTTCATACTTGCAATCGCTTCTCGTTTGCTTGTGCCTCCAACATACACGGGTGTACACATTTCTAAAATACGGTCATAGATACGCCTTTTATCCAACATGGTCTCGCTTTTTATTTCTTTCAGCGGAAGATTCGTTGTGATGATCAAAGGTCGTCCCGAACGGATCCTGCGGTCTATGACACTAAAAATAATTCCTAACGCATATTCTGAATTTCGTTCCACTCCAAGATCATCAATAATCAAAAGCTGGTAAGAAGCCAATGCATTGATATATTCCGTTTTGTCTGCCAGTGGAAATATATTATCAATAATGGTATTGAAATTTGTCATCTTTACCGTTACTTCCCGCTTAAGAAGTTCATTGGCAATACACCCGGCAATATAACTTTTCCCGGTACCAACCGGTCCCCAGAACAAACAGCCTATATGATTTCTTTTCATTTCCTCCCAGTTATCAACATAGCTTTTTGCCTTATGCATTACTGCATCTGACATATCTGCATTCTCAAATGTCCACTCTTCCATCCTGCTCTCGTCAAAACAGATGCTCGTATTTCTACTGACTAATTCCCGGTGTTCTTTCTCTTTAAAATATTTTTGTTCTTCTTCATACGCTTTTCTGTCACAGGCACATTGCCTGGAATGTTTCTTCATCCCCATAAAGCCACCCTCTGGGAAAAATGCTTCTTTCGCTTCCCCACAGACTTTGCAGTATCGCAAACCATCACTACCTACACATACGGTATCTTCTTCTCTCATCACAAACTCTCTCCTTTCCCATAGCAATAATTTACTTCATAATATTTATTACTTTTATATTTCTCAGTTACTTTACTAGGTGCCACATTTCCGACTCCTGTACAGCCATTTTTACGACCAGATGATGGTTGCTTTTCCGACTCCATCAAAGCCATCTTTTCAACCGCCTTATTCTCAACCGGCTGTAGCCCAATCTCATCAGATGGTATTTTTACATATAAATGATTGGGTTTTGAAAATCCACCGGATCTGCGAACCAATAATCCCTCATCATCTAATTCCTTCAATGCTGTTTTTATAGAAGATTTGCATTTGCCGATTTGAACAGACAATTCATCTATTGGAAATATCAGATAAACATTTCCATACTTGTCTATCCAGCTATTCTTTCTTGATATCCGCGCCCGGTCGTACAAAATCATATAAAGATATTTTGCAGTTTGAGAAATTCGCAGTTTTAGCAAAAACTTCGGAAACTGGAAGTATTGAAGCATCTGCTCTGACTCCTTCATGTATTCATATTTCATTCTTTTCTCACCTCGTTTCTGTTTCTAATTGTTGTAAAAATCATTTTTATGCCGGCTCAAAAAATGTCCTTACACATATTCAAAAGATGAAGGGCATAAATACAGGCTCTTGATGAAAATTTTTTATTTTTCCTGCAAAAAATACCCTTTCATTAATACGAAACGCTGAGAGGCATTTTTACAGCCCCCTGAAGAAAACTTTTTTATTTTTTCTGTTAATTAAATATTTGAAAATAAAAAAACACTCACCTATCCAGGTGAATGCCTTATCAAAATTTTCTTATTTTGTTGTCTATGATGCTTACTCAGAAACGCTTGCGTATCTGCTAAAATGTAATTGCCTGCAATTATATTTTCACGTGGGTATGGGGACGTAATCCCCATCAAGTCTGCCACTCGTAAGTAATACAATATTGTCAAAATGACAATACTGTAATACACGGGTGGATCTTGCTCTGGTTGTAACGTATGAATTCATACAATAATAGGCCCAAATGGGCACTTTCACCATTTGAGCCTATATATTATATATGTCTTTCAAATGATAGCTTAAAAAATAGCTGTCTAGACGGTATGTTTTTAACGTAGAATTGATTTTATGGAAGACAAGGCATGGAATGCTTTGTACCTTTAATGGAAAAATTTAATGATATTTACCATGTACAAAAAAGAAACGGCAGATAAAAAACATCACACGAATCCTTATCGTGCTGTAAACTATATAAGAGATGAGAACGGAAATCCTATATGCCCTAATGGACGTAAATTTCTTTTCAAACGAAAACAACATGTAAGATATAAAAAATATGGACGTACAGAAGAAATCTATCCAAGCTTATTAAGTGTACCCTTTTTACATAAAACAGTGACGATTTTCAAAAAACATATATTAATGTAAAGAAACGCCAGAACCAGCATTTGTCGGAACTAGCGTTTCTTTAGCAGAGACTTATTTTACAGCCCCGTTTTTTGCTTATATTATTTTCCTCCGTTGGATTTCAATTTTGGAAAGAAGATGACTATCTTAAAGCCCTTTTCCCACGGGGAAGCAGCTTCCAGACGAAGGTTTAGATCGTCAGCCATCTTCTTAACCAGGTAAAGCCCTATACCGGTAGCTTTCTTTCTGCTGTCAGTAGAATCCCCGGTAAAGCCCTTTTGAAAAATATACGGCAGATCATATTTTTTTACACCGATGCCATTATCCTCAACTGAAAGGACATCTGCGATCTCCGAATGTATCATAGAGATTGTTAGCATGGGACTATCGCTGCTATATTTTATGGCATTGCTCACGATCTGTCCCAACATAAACTGAAGCCCTCTACGGTCTGTATAGACTGTTTCAGATTGCAGTTTATTGATAATTACAAACTGCTTTTCTTCCAGAAGTGGGGCATAGTCCTCCAGAACTTCCCCCAAGCAGTCATTCAAATTGATATCCTTAAACTGATAATCCTTTGTACTGCTCTTTAACCGGGCATAGTATAACATCTGAGTGACATCCTCCTGAAGCTGACTGCGGACATAATCCAGTTTTGCTTGCAGGGGAGGAGACATTTCGTTGCTCCGATTATCCAGGAGCATGGTCAACAACGATAAGGGCGTTTTCGCTTCATGTGCCCAGCCCTCCACATATTCTTCATAGTCCTGTAGGGCATCTGCCATACTGTTACTCTCAGTTTTGTGTTCCTGTAAAACTGATGCCAGAAGCCGGATAGATTCTCCTTCTTCCCGGCTGATGGCACTGAGCAGCCGTTCCTCGTTGCAGATGGCAGGATCACTGAGGAAATCCCGGAACAGCTCTCGGCGGGTGGTCTCCCGCTTGTTTAGTACAAACAGAATTGCTGAAAACAAAAGGAGGCTTGTCAGAACTACTAACCCACTCAAGGTTTGAAATGCCTGAATGTCAGAAATCCAAAGAATGATAGCACAAAAGCAATCCACGCCCAACAGCAACAGCAGCCAGGGGTAGTACCGTTCTATCATGTGCCAAAGCCGCTTCATGGAGCCACCCCCGTTTCCAGACGATAGCCCATCCCACGAACCGCAACGATTCGCTGCTTCATCTCAAGACCGGACATCGTCTTTTTCAGCCTGGTCAGATTAACCTGCAAGGCATTTTCGTCTATGTATTCCGTGGTTCCCCATAGTGCTATGCAAAGTTGCTCCGTCGTGACCAGAGCATCGCCGCCGGACAAAAGAGCAACCAACAGTTTTCCCTGATTTTTTGGAAGCACGACAGAGGTATTATGAATATAAAGCGTGTAGGTCTGCTGGTCTAACAGGAAATCTG